>Ga0207416_1000161_pt1 | contig 122873 bp, 121 predicted proteins | sample PaiPotPPM11metaG_FD_184107 | JGI IMG/M metagenome (GOLD analysis project Ga0207416, IMG submission 184107) | Iron sulfur acid spring bacterial and archeal communities from Banff, Canada, to study Microbial Dark Matter (Phase II) - Paint Pots PPM... ... | reverse complement strand
TGCCGACCCCCATGCCGACCCCCATGCCGACCCTTCGCTTCGCGGTGCCGCTTGCGCCGGCAATCCTTCAAACAGTTCGTCGCCTGCCATCATCGCCTCCGGCAAATCAATGATGCAGGGAATCACATTCCAACAGCACGTGCTATATGGCGCTCCGTCAAACATTCACACGCTCTGAGGTGGCCGCGAAGCGGCCCTCGAAGGGCGACGGCCCGAGCGCCTCGGCCGGCATCCTTCGAGGCTCGCTCCGCTCGCGCCTCAGGATGACGGGCCCAGCATCCAACCTACAACGCCGCAATCAACGGCACGGCGTGCGGCGCGAAAACGCCGAGCGACAACAGCACAACCCCGACAACGCCGAGCAGACCCGCGAGCCAGGCGAGCAGCGCCATGCCGGTGATCACCGCGGCTGACGCCAGCACGATGCCGATCTGAAAGGCCGCCGACGACAATTCATAATGGTGATATTTCGCCATCGACAGGTCGCGCTCTTCCTCGGCGCTTTTGGCGCGCTCGGCGAGCTCCTTGCGGCCCTCATTGGTCGACGGCTCGGAATCGTAACGCGCGGAGGTCTTTTTCCAGGCGTCGATTTGCTTCTGCATCGCGTCCTTGGCCGCCTGATCGGTGGCGCCTGCCAATGCGACCGACATTCCCTCGGCAGCGGTCGAAAGCTGCGTCATGCGGATGCTTTTGGCCTGGAAGAACGACCACAGGTCGGAGGCTGCGATATTCTTGGTGGTGGCTTCGGTCTGGGCGCCCTTGCCGAGCGTCTCCGAGAACGACAGGAACAGGGCGAGAATCGCGATCACCAGCGCGATTTTGCGATTAAAGCCCGCGCCGTGCTCGCCTTCCTGCGCCTTTTCAATGGCTTCGTGGATTTCCGACATGATTGCCCCTCTGTTGTCGTCATTCCGGGGCGCCGCGCAGCGGCGAACCCGGAATCCATACCCCCCAGCGCCGGGATTATGGATTCCGGGCTCCTCGCTTCGCTCGGCCCCGGAATGACGAATAGCAGAAATTTTTCTTATGCGCGCGGATGGGCCGAGCGATAGGCCTCGATGAGGCGGTCAGCGTCGACCTCGGTATAAATCTGCGTGGTGGAGAGCGAGGCGTGGCCGAGCAATTCCTGGATCGAGCGCAGGTCGCCGCCGCGCGCCAAAAGGTGCGTGGCGAAGGAATGCCGCAAAGCGTGCGGCGTCGCCGTTTCGGCAAGCCCGAGCGCGCCACGCATCCGCGCCATGGCAAGCTGCACGAGCCGCGGCGACAGCGGGCCGCCTTTGGCGCCGACGAACAGCGGGCCAAGCTCTGGCAGATCGTAGGGGCATAGCGCGACATAATCGGCGACGAGTTTTGCGACCGCCGGGATGAGCGGCACCATGCGCTCTTTGCGGCCTTTGCCCAAAACAGTAAGCGCGTCGATCAGCACATCGCGGGCGCCGAAATCGGCGCGCTTGAGCCCGAGCGCTTCGGAAATGCGTAGGCCGCAGCCATAGAGCAGGCCGAGGACGGCGGCATCGCGCGCGTGTATCCACGGCTCGCGGCCGTCGCCCGCGGCGATATCGGGATCGGCCACGGCCCTGGCACCGGCCACCGCGAGCGGCCGCGGCAATGTTTTGCCGATTTTCGGCGCGCGCACGGCGGCGAGCGCGCCGACCCGGCCCTTGCCGTTGCGCTCAAGAAAGCGGGCGAAGGCGCGGGTGCCGGCGAGCGTGCGCATCAAGGAGCGGCTGCCGATGCCGTCGGCGCGGCGCGCCGCCATGAAGGCGCGCACATCCGCAGGCGTCAGCGCGGCAAGCTCTTTCAGCGACGGCGCGCCGCCGAGATGTTCGGCGAGGAAAGCGAGGAACTGCAGCACATCGCGCCGATAGGCCTCGACCGTCTTCGGCGACATGCGCCGCTCGGCGCCGAGATGCGTCAGCCAGCTCGCGATCTCGGCGGCGACTTTGGGCGCGACTAAACCAAGCTCAGCCTTGACTTGCGACTTCCGGGTCATCGGTTCGGTTTTTCCGTTTCCCGGACGCGATGCAGCGTGAAACGCTGCTCCGCTGATCCGGGATCGTTCCAAACTCAGCATCGGCGAAGGTCCCGGTTCTGCAGCGCACCACTTCGCTTCGCTACGTGCTGCGTTGCGCCCGGGAAACACTTAGATACTAGCGCCGCCGCCCTTTACCCTTCCTAAACCGCCCGGAATCGGCCCAGACTTGCCCCAGACTCGCCCTATGGCCAAACCCCAATGAAAAAGCGCGTCGTCGATGTTCTGGTCCCGGTCGCGCTCGACCGGGCCTATTCGTACCGGGTGCCGGAGGAGCTTGAGCTCGAGCCGGGCGACATCGTCTGCGTACCGCTCGGCGCCCGCGCGGCGACCGCGGTGGTGTGGGCGGAAAATCCGAAGCCCGACATCCGGCTCGACAACCGGCTCAAGGATATCGAGGAAAAACTCGAATTCCCGCCGCTCAAGCCGGAGCTGCGCAGCTTCGTCGATTGGGTCGCGAATTACACGGTGTCGTCGCGCGGTATGGTGCTGCGCATGTGCCTGCGCATGGGCGAGCATTTGGGCGCCGAGCGGGAGCGCGTCGGCGTGCGGCTTGCGGGCTCCGCGCCGCAGCGCATGACGCGCGCGCGCCAGCGCGTGCTCGACCTCCTCGCCGACGGCATGACGCGCGGCAAAAGCGAAGCCGCGCGCGAAGCGGGCGTCAGCGCGGGCGTCGTCGACGGGCTGATCGACGAAGGCACGCTGCAAACCGTCGTGCTGCCGCCGGAGCCGGTCGCGGAAAAACCCGATCCGGATTTCGTCCAGCCCGAGCTCACGCCCGATCAGAGCGCCGCCGCCGCCGCGCTGAAGACAATTGTTGCCAAAAATGGCGTCATGAGCGGCTATTCAGTGACGCTACTCGACGGCGTTACCGGATCGGGAAAAACCGAAGTTTATTTCGAGGCGGTGGCGGACGCCATCCGCGGCGGACGGCAAAGCCTGATCCTGATGCCGGAGATCGCGCTCACCGCGCAATTCCTCGACCGCTTCGCCGTGCGCTTCGGCACGCGGCCGGCGGAATGGCATTCCGAACTGACGCCGCGCCGGCGCGCCCGCACCTGGAAGGCCGTCGCCGACGGCGAAGTGTCCGTCGTCGTCGGCGCGCGCTCGGCATTGTTTCTGCCTTACGCCGATCTCGGACTTGTTGTTGTGGATGAAGAGCACGATCCCGCCTACAAGCAGGAGGACGGCGTGCATTATCACGCCCGCGACATGGCGGTGGTGCGCGGGCACATCGCGAAAATCCCCGTGGTGCTGTCGTCGGCGACGCCTTCGGTCGAGACCGAAGTCAATGCGCGGCGCGGGCGCTACCAGCGGCTGGCTTTGCCGGAGCGTTTCGGCGGCCAGCGCCTGCCGTCGGTCGAGGCGATCGATCTGCGCGCCGCGCCGCCGCCGCGCGGCCGCTTCATCTCGCCGCTGCTCGCCGGCGAAGTGAAAACCGCGCTGGAACGCCGCGAGCAGGCGCTGCTGTTCCTCAATCGCCGCGGCTATGCGCCGCTGACCTTGTGCCGCGCCTGCGGCTTCCGCTTCTCGTGCCCGAACTGCGACGCCTGGCTGGTCGATCACCGCTTCCGCAAGCAGCTTGTCTGCCATCATTGCGGTTTCGCCATGCCGCATCCGCACGAATGCCCGAAGTGCCATGCCATCGACTCGTTCGTCGCCTGCGGGCCCGGCGTCGAGCGCCTCGAAGAAGAAGTGCGCGAGCTGTTTCCCGACGCGCGCGCGCTCGTGCTCTCCAGCGATCTCGTCGCTTCGGTGGAGCGCATGCGCGAGGAATTCGCCGAGATCGCCGCAGGCCGCTTCGACATCGTCATCGGCACGCAGCTTGTCGCCAAGGGGCACAATTTCCCGATGCTGAATTTGGTCGGCGTGGTCGACGCCGATCTGGGCTTGAGCAACGGCGATCCGCGCGCCGCCGAGCGCACGTTTCAGTTGCTGCATCAGGTCATCGGCCGCGCCGGCCGCGACGCCGGCATCGGCCGCGGCTTCCTGCAGACGCACCAGCCCGACCATCCGGTGATGCGCGCGCTGATCGCGCAGGACCGCGAGGCGTTCTACTCCGCCGAGATCGACGTGCGCGAGAAGACGCATTATCCGCCGTTCGGCCGCCTCGCCTCGATCGTCGTCTCCGGCGCCGACAAGCACGAGACGGCGGCCTATGCGCGCGAACTGGCGCGCCGGGCGCCGCAGCACGATGATGTGCGCGTGCTCGGCCCCGCCGAAGCGCCGCTCGCGCTGATGCGCGGCCGGCATCGCTTGCGCTTGCTGGTCAAGGCGCCGCGCAATTTCGATCTGCCGGGCTATCTGCGCGACTGGCTCGCCGCCGCGCCGAAAAGGAAGGGCTCGATCAAGTTCGACATCGACGTCGATCCGCAGAGTTTTTTGTGAGCGATTGGAGGAATCATACTCCATTAGGCGCGCCGTCGCCGGCGGCCGGCCGTCTACTTCTTGCCTCTCGTCGATGCCTTCCGTCCGGTACGCGCACGCGACACCAACTTTTTTCGTTGCGCTATCGCAAAAGCGCGCCGCGCCCAAACCGCCAACTCATCCGGATCGTCATAAAGCCGCTCCGGCAGCCGCCAATAGGACAGCGAGGCGCGGCCGACGCGGCCTTTGCTCTTGGCGCGGGTGTAGACGAAGGGCCTAGAGCCTTCGCGTTCGAAGTCCGGGATGCTGTCGTCGTCGACTTTGAGAAAAATCGCGCCGTCGAAGACGAGCGCGAAGGTCAGACCGTCGGCAGAAATGCCGGCGCCGCCGAACAGGCGCTTCACCGTCACCGGGCCGAATTGCGCGAACAGTTCGCGGATGAATTCCGGGTCCACGGGGCGATACTCCGAACCGTAGAACCGTAGGATGGGTTTCGCGCTTGCGAAACCCATCATGGTGTCTACGAGATCGAGATGGGTATCGCTTCGCTCCACCCATCCTACCCGATCGCTACCCGATCGCTACCCGATCGCTACCCGATCGCTACCCGATCGCTCACGTCACCTTCAGCGGAATCTGTCCGATAAAATCCTGCTTGCCGACATCCACGCCGCAATGGCGCAGGATGGCGTAGGCGGCGGTGCAGTGGAAATAGAAATTCGGCAGCACGAAATGGTTGAGATAGTCGTCGCCCTTCATGTGGCCCTTCTTTTCCGGGCCGAGCGGAAACGTGATTTCGCGCTCGGCCGATGCGTCGATCGCCTTGCGATCGAGCGTCTTTAGGAAGGCGGCCGTTTTGGCCAGCCGCTCCTTGAGCTGCGCGATCGTCGTCTCGGTGTCCGGTGCGCTCGGCGCTTCGACGCCGGCGAGGCGTGCCGCGCCCCGTCTGACCTGATCGGTCGCGATCTGCACCTGCCGGGTGAGATCGAACATGTCGGGCGCGAGCCGCGTATGCAGCAGCACCGCGGGATCGATTTTCTTCGCCGTGGCGAAGGCTTCCGCCTTGTCGAGGACGGCGGACAGGGCGTTGAGCGTGATTTCGAACGTGGGCAGCGAGCTTTGAGACATCGATTGCGGCATGAGTGATCCGGGGTTTTGGGTGATCTGGCTTTGGGTGAATTGACCGAAGGAAACGGCCGGACGGCGCGAAAGTAATGTGCCGGCAAAGCCGATATGGTTCCGCCGCCACGGCCCCGCAAGGCTCGGTTTCGCGATTGCTACACGCCGGCCATTGCTACACGCCGGTCTTGGAGGCCCGGAACGACCAGCGCAGCAAAGCGAACAGCGAGCCGCCTGTTATCGCGCCCAGGATATAGACGACCGCCGCCAACAGCGCGAGCGGCAAGCGGATGCGCAAGCCTAAAAACGCCATCGTCACAAAATCGAAATTCTGCAGAACGAAGATCAAAACGGCGGCCGCGAAGATGATGATGATTGTCAGGTAGAACCAGCGCATGGCAGCCTCGCTTTGATCAGGTTGGCTATTTCCTCTGCGGCAGCATCACATCCTCGGCTTTGAAATAATGCCGCGCGTGGGCGACGAGCTCGCCGTCGCTCGGATGATCGACGGTCTCGATGCCGACGATGATCTTCATCAGTTGCGGATTGTGCGCACTGATGTGCCTGACCAGTTCGGTCTTGGCATTGGCCGGCCCGGTGATCAGCACCGCGCCGGCGTCCGCGATGGATTGCGCCACCGCCTGGAAGAAGGCGTGATCTTGCGCGGCGTTCCCGCTGCCGATCGCGTTTGCCTTGCGATGGATGTGCCGCGTTGGATTGTCCGGGTGCAACACCAGCCGTTCGACGTCCGTCGGGCTGAAATGGAACACGCGCGCTTCATGGTGATCAATCCAAACAACCGCATGAAAATGATGGATTGTCATAAAATCTGGTCCTTTCGGCGCGAAAAGACGATGGCGCGAAAAGCAGGTTCTCAGGTTGCGGCGGCCGGTGCTTCCACTTCCACCATCGTGCTGGTGTTGTCGACGCTGTCATATACCGAGACCTGCACGATCGGGTAGGCGGTCTTGATCCCCAGCGCCGCCGATTGCGCGGCTTCGGACGTCGTGTAGGAGCCCTTGGTTTGCCGGTCGACTTGGAGCAAATAGCGGCCGCGTTCCGGCCGTTTGCGCTGCGAGAACACGTCGTCGACGTCTTTTTCCGATTCGTCCTTTGCCGTGACCGGCATTTTCATCTGGCGCGAGGCCATGAAGTGCTCCTGTGGGTGGGGGATGGCCTTATGTAGTGTGTTCGGGCCCCGGCCGCCAGCCCACTGAACGGATTTGCGAAGCGTGCCGTCCAAGGTGTTGGCCGCCAAGCGGGTCGGTTCGCTCCGATGGGACTTCGCGTCGCCCGATCTATGCGACATACTCTGGATGACGAACCGCGCACGGGCTAACCTTCAAGTCGCAGATGGCATGACATCATGCGGCATTTCCGCGATTATCATCTGTTGCTGGACGAGCAGTCCGATCAGATCTTCGCCACCACCGACGCCATCGCCGAACGCGCGCGCAAGATCGGCGGCACCACGATCCGTTCGATCGGCCATATCGGCCGCCTCAAGCGCGTGTTGGATAACGATGCCGATTTCGTCACGCCGCTGGATATGCTGGCCGAGCTGCGCGACGACAACAAGCAACTGACGTTTCACATGCGCGAGACTCACGATCTGTGCGACGAACACGGCGACGTCGCCACCGCGAGCCTGCTTGAAGTGTGGATCGACGAGGCCGAGCGGCGCACCTGGTTCCTGTTCGAATCGTGCCGCACCGAGCAGGAGTGAAAGCTCGATGCGCCGTAGCGCCAATCCGCCCTGCGCTGTTGCTCTGCTTGCATTCGGGCGACGACTTAGACGACCGCCCGCACCGAAGCGGCGATGGCACGCATCTCGGCTGAGACCGCCGGATATTTCGCGGCCAGCGCGTCGAGATTGCCGATCTCGACATCCGCCGGAACGACGCCCGGCCATTCGGTACTGGCGCCGAGAAACCAGCGGCCTTGTCCAAAGTCTTGTCCAAGAAGCCGCGCGGTGTGAAACGTGTTGCCGGGGATCAGGTGCTGCAGGCGCTGGCCTTCGCGAATATCCGGCCCGACAACGACGCACTCGCTGCTGCCGTCGGCGTGCAACATAAACAGCTCGATCGGATCGCCGAGGTAGTAATGATAGAGCTGGTCGTTGCGGATGCGGTGCAGCCGCACCGGCGCTTCCGGAGTCACCATGAAATAAAGCGCTGAGCCTATCGGCCTCGCGTCGGCAAACGGCGGCGGCAGGACGCCCGCCGCGACAGTTTGCGGGCTGGCAAATGTCAGCCGCACGAAGCCGCACGTGGCGTTCGGCTCGAGATTGAGAAGTTTTTGAACTTCGCCGGCGGTCAGGTTGCCGGTCATTTCGCTTGCCCGGCGATCATGCGAACCGCTCTTTCGCCCGCTCGCGCGCCTTCATCGCTTCGATTTCGCGGTTTTTGGCCGGGCTTGCCGTTTCAAGGGCGTCGAGAAGCCGGCGCGCGGCCCCCGTGACGTCGTCGACGGCGCGGTTGAACGCCATCTCGTTGGCGTGCGAGGGCTTTGCGAAGCCGCTCAGCTTGCGGACGAATTGCAGCGCCGAGGCGCGGATTTCGTCGTCACTCGCCGGCGGCTCGAAGTTGAACAGCGTGCGGATGTTGCGGCACATTGGGTTCCCCAAATTACATAAACGCCTGAATTCCCGTCTGCGCGCGGCCGAGTACGAGCGCGTGGATATCGTGCGTGCCTTCGTAGGTGTTCACGGTCTCGAGATTACAGAGCACGCGCATGACGTGATATTCTTCCGCGATGCCGTTGCCGCCGTGCATGTCGCGCGCCATCCGGGCGATATCCAGCGCCTTGCCGCAATTGTTGCGCTTGAGCATCGAGATCGCCGGCGGCGACGCCTTGCCCTGGTCGATCAGCCGGCACAGCCGCAGTGCCGCGTGCAGGCCGAGCGTGATTTCGGTCTGCATGTCGGCGAGCTTTTTCTGAATGAGCTGATTGGCGGCGAGCGGCCGGCCGAATTGCTTGCGGTTGAGCGTGTAGTCGCGGGCGCGATGCCAGCAGAATTCGGCCGCCCCCATCGCGCCCCAGGCAATGCCGGTGCGCGCCACATTGAGACAGCCGAACGGGCCGGCGAGGCCGGATACGTTCGGCAGGATATTTTCTTCCGGCACCACCGCGCCTTCGAGCACGATCTCGCCGGTGATCGAGGCGCGTAAGCTAAGCTTGCCGTCGATCTTCGGCGTCGAAAATCCCTTGGTGCCGCGCTCGACGATGAAGCCGCGGATTTTGCCGTCGAGCTTTCCCCAGACCACGGCGATGTCGGCGACCGGCGCATTGGTGATCCAGGTCTTGGCGCCGGTGAGGCTATAGCCGCCCGAAACTTTCTGCGCGCGCGTCACCATCGAGCCGGGATCGGAGCCGTGATCCGGCTCGGTGAGGCCGAAGCAGCCGACGATTTCGCCCTTGGCGAGTTTCGGCAGATATTTGCGGCGCTGCGTCTCGCTGCCGTAAGCGTAGATCGGGTGCATGACCAGCGAGGAAATCACCGACATCAAGGAGCGGTAGCCGGAATCCACCCGCTCGATCTCGCGCGCGATCAGCCCGGAACAGACATAATTGAGCCCCGCGCCGCCGTATTCCTCCGGGATGGTCGAGCCGAGCAGACCAAGCTCGCCCATTTCCTTGACTACATCCGGATTGAAATTGCCGTCGCGATTGGCGGCGATCACGCGCGGGAACAGCTTCTCCTGCGCGTAGTCGCGCGCGGTGTCGCGCACCATGCGCTCTTCCTCGGACAGCTCGCCTTCCAGGTCGAGCGGATCCTCCCAGTTGAACGCGGCGTCTTTGATCTGGACGCCCCTTTGCTCGCGCTTTTCCACCTTGTGGTCCGCTTTTTCGGCAAGTTGCGACATCGCGTGTCTCCCTAGGAGTTCGATCCTCAGCTTATCATTTTCGGGCCTTTGGAAACACGTCTCCCGGACGCGGTGCAACGCGTCAGCGGTGCACCGCTGATCCGGGATCGTCCCAATCTCCGAGTCTGCAACGGGTCTGCAGCGCACCACTTCGTGCTGCGCTGCGCCGGGAAACAGTGCTTCCGCGCTGGTTGCCGCAGTGCCTCGGTTTCGCTATCTAGTACCCAGAATCACAAATCGCCACGGGTCGAACGTCCCGCTATGTGACTCAAATGACTCGTCATTATCTCCACTGCCCCTGAGTCACAGATTTGCGAAAGTGGGTACTAGACCAGATTACGCCTGCTTTGCGCGCCCGTAGCTCAGCTGGATAGAGCGCTGCCCTCCGAAGGCAGAGGTCACAAGTTCGAATCTTGTCGGGCGCGCCACTTCAGAACAGAACTCTGAACTCCAAATGCGACCGATTTCCCGTTTGAAGCGGCGACCAGGGCGCGCAGCAGTTCGGACTTCGATCCCATGATACGGACCTCCTTGTCCGAGACCTCGACGCGCTGGGCCAGCGCGCGGAGGTGGTCGCGGCGGTAGCCGCCACTTTCCAGCCGGATGCGCTGGCGGGCCGCACGGGCGAAGGTCTTGACCATATCGGGGCTGACAGCCTGATTGCCGGCGTTGTCGAGCGCGGCCTGGGCACGCTCGGCGTCTGCACTGGCCTGTTCGCGAATCGCCTTGAGGCCGGCGATGCGCTCTTTCAGGCCGGGGGCGTCGAGATCGGCGACGCCGGACTCGATGGTGTCAAAGAGCCGGTTGAGCCGCTGGTCGGTTTCAGTGATGCGCTTGTGCAGTTCGGCCAAGTGCTCGCGGCGGCGCTCGGTGCGCTCCTGGCGGCGGTCGAGGACGCTGGCGAGGATGGTTTCCAGCCGCTCGGGTTGAAGCAGGCGCTCTTCCAGATGGTTCGCGACCAGTTGGTCGAGCCGATCCATCGGGATCGAGCGGCCCTCGCAGCCGGTCTTGCCCTGCCGGGCCTGGGTCGAGCAGGTGTAGTAGCGATATGTGCCGCCTGCGCTGCCCCTGCCGGTACGGAGAGTCATAGCACCCCCACATTTGGCGCAGAAGCAGATACCGGTAAGGAGGGTGGGGCCACTGGTGACGCGGGCCGGCGTCATCCTGGGATTGCGGGCTTTGAGGCGAGCCTGCACCGCGCCAAAGGTTTCGCGGTCGATGAGCGGCGGACAGGTCATGATCGCCACCTCGCTGTCGGGCTTCCTCGCCCGGTCCTTGTGCGAGCGCGTGTTGAACCTGTGCTCGCCGATATAGGTCGTGCGGGTCAGGATGGCGTGGATTTGCGCGAGGCCCCAGCGCCCGCCGTCACGGGTGAAGATACGCCGTTCATTGAGATAGCAGGTGATGGCCTTGACGCCCATCAGGCCGGACTCGCCATCGCCTTCCAGGAACAGGCGGTAGATCAGCCGCACTGTGTCTGCGTGCAGCGGGTCGATCTCCAGCTTCTTCTTGGTCTTCGCGCCGCGCTGCTCGGCGGCGACGATGCGATAGCCGATCGGCGGCAAGGCGCCGTTCCAGAAGCCCTGACGAGCGTTCTCGTTCATGGCGCGCAGGACGTGCTTGGCGTTCTCCTTAGACTGATATTCGTCGAATAGCGCCATGATCTGCCGCATCATGACGTGCATGGGGTCATCGCCCATCTCCTGAGTGATGGAGACGAGCTTCACCCCGTTCTTCGCCAGCTTCCTCGTAGAACTCCAACTCGAAGTGGTCGCGGAAGAAGCGGCTGAAGGAGTGGACCACCACCACGTTGAAGGCCGGCGGCTTGGCCGTCCCCGCCTCGATCATCCGCTGGAACTCCGGCCGGCGATCGTTGGTGGCGGAAGCGCCGGCCTCAATGAAGGTTTCGACCAGCTCGTAACCACGCGAGGCGCAATAGGCTTCGCTCTGCCGCTTCTGGTCCGGGATCGACACGTCATGCTCGGCCTGCCGCGCCGTCGAGACGCGCAAGTAAAGGGCAGCGCGCAGCGGCACGGTCATGGTGTATGTCTCCTTCTCACCTCATCGGCACGGCCCGAACAGCTCATCGAAGAGATCACCGAACCACGCCTCGAACACGTCCACCTCGGCGTCACTGACTGGGATATACTCCGGCCAGTCGTCGGTGACGGTCCAGGTCGAGAGATCGTGCTTCGGCGGCCGACCCGGAAAAGGCCAAGGCTGGCCGAGCAAGGTCTCAAGCTGCGCGGATGCAGTGGGCGGGCGTTCCTTGCGAAGTCTGGCCATGGCGCCAGAATCGCCGAAGCCGCCCCCAGCGAGAATAGCCCGCATTTGCGCCAGGCTTCTCCGCGCACCGGGGCGCAAAAATACTTGCCGGAGCGCGGCGAGGCCAGTTGGCGGCGAGGCGGTATGCGTCCCGAGGACGCGGGCGTATCAGGCAAGGCCATACCACGCTCCCCGGCCAGCGCCGTGTAGGATCAGATGACCTTGCTCGGCCAGCGCCTTCAGGCGGTCCTTGATGGTGTTGCGGCTGGCGCCGCTGACCCTCACGGCCTCGGCCACCGTGACCCGGCCGTGCTCGCGCGCCAGCTCAAGGATCAGCACCGACAGTTCCGGCAATGCGGCGAGCATGATCCGCTCGCGCTCCATCTTCCTTTCAAGGCGCTGCTTCTGGCTCTGCAGGGCCCGCAGGAAGAACTCCAGCCAGGGGTTCCAGTCTGGCGCGTCCGTGCGGACCGTCCCCTGCGTCCGCCTGAGCGACAGGTAATAGCCGTCCTTGCTCTGCTCGATCACGCTCTCCAGCGAACTGTAGGGCACGTAGGCATAGCCTGCCCTGAGCAGCATCAGCGTCGTCAGGATGCGCGACAGCCGGCCGTTGCCGTCCTGAAAGGGATGAACCTCCAGAAACACCACCACGAAGACCGCGATGACCAGGAGCGGGTGAAGGCTCCCGTCCTCCTCCTTCCCGGCGACCCATTCGACCAGCTCGGCCATGCGGCGCGGCGTATCGAAGGGCGTGGCGGTCTCGAACACCACACCGAGACTCCGGCCCTCTTCATCGAAGGCTTCGACGTGGTTGGGGAGCGTCTTGTATGACCCGCGATGCCGCTCGTCCTTGGTCGAATGGACCAGTAGGTCGCGGTGGAGCTGGCGGATATGATTCTCCGTCAGCGGGATCGCGTCATAGGCGTTGAAGACCGTCTCCATCACCTCGGCATAGCCGGCGACCTCCTGCTCATCGCGCGTGGCGAACGCGCCGATCCGGATGTTCGCCAAGAGCTTCTCGACCTCCCGGTCGGTGAGCCGGGCGCCCTCGATGCGGGTCGAAGAGCCGATGCTCTCGATGGTGGCGACGCGGCGCAACCCGGACAGGCGCTCCGGCGCGATCCGACCAATCGCTCGCCAGGCGCCCTTGAACTCGTCGATCTCGGCGATTATCGACAGGACTTCGGGCGTGATGCGAAGCGTCGTGACGTTGAGCGTCATCCCGCTACTCCACCCATTTGCACCCGATTACCATGGTGCAGAATCTGCCGTTAGTCCATCTCTTTCCATCCGATTTTCGGGGTGTTGCGTATAGAGAACCGCAGCGGGTCCGAGAGGGCCGGGGGCGAACCGGACATTGCGCCCATCTCATTGAATCCTTGTTCGAAAATCCTCCTTATGGGTCTTCATGCACATTGCGCTGAGACGCCGCACATTGCGGAATCGCCCCCCAATGCATTGAAAACAAACAACCGACCAAAGCCGCACATTGTGGCTTTTTATCTTGCCCTCTTAATCGGGGTCTTCTTCCTCTTCTCGGCCATCGACGTCGCCTCTGCTCTACGGTAGCGGCCGGGCGGCGGAGATGTTCGGGTTTCGTAGCCGACCGGCCGCGGGGTTCAGCCGCGCAGCTTCGGGGTGAGCGGCAGAAGCAGTACCGAGTTTGGCAGGTTGCAAAACCTTTGCTGACAGCCCTGGTCTCCGGCTACCGTCGCAAGGAACTCGCCAGTGTTATCTGTGGACTGTCGTTATACATGGCTCACGCAAGGTCCGCTCGAACCGAAGGACGACCTCAGATGAAAAAGCTCCTCAGTGGTATCGTCGTCCTAGTTTGGATCCTCTTGGCATCCCTCGGCCCCCGGCCGGCGCAGGCCCAAACGCAGGATCTAATCCCCGGCGTGAACGCCTCCATGGGCTCACTGAGCGTCGAGCAGCAGAACGCCATTCTCGCTGAACTACACGCCGCTGGAATTCACTACATCAGGGCAGGCATCACGCCCGACGACAGAGGAATTGATCTTGCCAAGCGCGCCCAGGCGCAGGGCATCCGGATCCTCTGGCTGGTCCAACTGCAATATCGGCCAGGCGCACCCAGCCGGCCGTGGCCCAACGCGTTCGGCGTGTGGGGGGGACCGCCGCTCTCCGCCGCCGATCCGGATCAGTTTCGCAAGTACTTTGAGCCGTTACTCGCCAAGCTCGATGCTGCCGGCGTCACGCTGGCCGGCTTCGAGCTGGGAAACGAAATCAACTCTCCCATGTTCAACGCGGATTTCAGCCTGCCCGCCGAAAATCCCGCCCGGTCCAGAGAATTCGTTCTCGAAGATCTCTCTCGTGACCCCGAGGCAAAGCAGGTGGCCAAGGGCTATCTGCAATATCTCAAGCTGCTAGCGGTCATCAAGGACGTCCGCTCGCGATCAAGACTCAACCAGCACACGGCGATCGTCAGCGCGGGCCTAGTGTTCAACGAGGCGCCGGAGGCTCCCCGCAAGGTGCGGCTGGACGCGGTCAGCGCATCCGCGACCCTGGATTTCATGCGCGCCAACGGTCTGGATGATCTCGTGGATGCTTACGGCGTTCATACCTACCCCTGGACGAACGATCCGGGTAACCCGGCCGCTGCGGCAGGACGCCGAGAACGATTGCAGAAATACGTGCTGGCGGAGTGCCGGCCGGAAGGCAGCGCCGGCGGCAAACCCTGCTGGATTACCGAATGGGGCATCCCCAATCACGATGCATCCTGTCCTCCCCAAGAAACGAATCAGATCATTCTGGTCAATGAAACACGGAACAACTTCCGACCTTATATTGCACAAAAACGAGTCCTCGGCCTCTTCTACTATGCGTGGCTCGATAGCCGCGAAGATTTCGCCGTCTATCGGTGCGGCCACTTGACCGAGATCGGGCACTTGGCGTTGGCGCTCTTCTAGGCAGTCAGAGGGCTACAGTGTAGACATAGCTCATCATCGTCGGTCGCGGCCCGTCGTGTGGATTAGGAACTTGCCGGACCATGGCGGATTCGAACTCCGCTCAAGAGAGGGCTATGGCGCAAACGTAGTTCTCATCATCGCCTGTCACAGCGCGCCAATTTCCAGCCATTCGGAATAATATTGCGAACCTTACGCTTAGCCACTCCGCGTGGGTTGGCGAGATGCTCATATGATCCGCCAAGGAGGTCACAGTCCTGCCGCTGTCATTCATATCGCGCATATCGCGGCGGGCCATTTCGCGAACGGCATCGCGAATTATCTTGATCTTTGGTCCAATAATAACGGTCGTTCGATCTTAGATCCCAAATCCTGTGCCCCTGTTCGCCAACGCCCCGCAAATGGTCCGCCGTTGACTTCCTTGGAAGTGCTGAAGGGCGCTGCGCGATAGCTTGGGTGTGCCGTCCCTCTGTCCGGAGACCCGATAGGATAACTCAGCGAAGGGATGCTGCAATATCAGTGATCGACCTGAACAGGATGAGCGGATCATCCTTTGAGGGAATGAAGCCGCGCCGTCTCCAGAACGCAGCGGCCTCGACATCAACCGCGTTGACAATCAGCGCGCGACCTCCGATGAGGTCTGCGGCCATGACGCAGCGTTGCAGTGCGTGTTTAAGCAGGCCCGTGCCAATTCCTTTGCCAATCCAGGTCTGATCCGTCGCGAGTTGCCCCAGTAGTAGGCAGGGAACGGGCTCGGGCGGTTGGCCGGTACGGATAGACCGCGGCAGTATTGAAGGCACGACTGCCGTTGGCGCGAGACCGTAATAGCCGATCACTCGATTGGCTTCATGGACGACAAGAACGGCGGTAAAGCCCTTTTCCTGGTTGGACAGAGCTCGCGTTTTGAGCCAGCGATCAAGGGGCGGCTTGCCACATGAGAACTCGGCGAGATCATGGGCCGCCGTCAACAGTTCGGGACCGGAGATTGCCAATTCTCAGCTCCCGGGTTTTGAACCGCTAGCCTTCCCATGGCGCCCTGTGCCGGAGGAGTTCAACCATCTCGGGGACCGCTACGGCCGGTTCGGATAACGCCGCCATGAACGCCTTGAATCCGGCCGGACTCATCCGAATGGGCACCGTCTCCATCAACACCTCTTCGGCCGCACGTACTGCCGCGTCACGCACGAAATCGGTGCGTGAGCGGCCCCGCAGCGCTGCAGCTCGATCGATAATGGCAATGTCAGTTTCGGGCAGCCGCATCGAAAGCGGGTGCGCCTTGCGCTCAACGGCTCGGGGCATCAGGAAACCTCCATGCGAGTAATATGGAACGTTGTAGCGCATTTTGCAATACAGTGGCGTCTTCTTTGTCGGCCAGCATTGATGATCCTGATCGCCTTCTCTGTCCCTTATCGCCGCTTCGGAAGCGTGCTCTAGCCCAGCAAAAACCCGCCATCGACGGTCAGTGACGCGCCAGTCGTATAGGCGGAAGCATCCGAACAGAGAAACAGCACCGCATCGGCAATCTCGTCCGCCGTGCCGATGCGGCCGAGCGCGATATTCGCCACGATGGATTGCGTATTGAAAGCCGAACCGGCGTCGGCGGCCTTTTGCAAAAATCCCTCAAGCATCGGTGTCTTGGTCGGGCCGGGGGCTACTTCGTTGACGCGGATGCGGTGTTTGGCGCCTTCGGTGGCGGCGGTGCGGGTGAGCGAGGCCGCCGCGGCCTTGCTGGCATTGTAGAGCGCGTTGCCGAGGTCGGTCATTTGCGCGGCGACCGAGCCGACATTGACGATGGCGCCGCCTGTGTCGCGCATCGCCAGAATTTCATGCTTGAGGCAGAAGAACAGGCCTCTGACGTTCGGATCGAAGATGGCGTCGTAATCGGCCTCGGAAAAATCCGTGAGTGCGTTGGCGATGTCGTTGCCGGCGCAATTCGCCGCGCAATCGAGCCGGCCGTAACGCGACATGATTTCGCGAACGACGCCCGCGACCTCGCTTTCCACCGCGATGTCGAGCTGAAGGAAAACGCCGTCGCCGCCGCCGGCGCGCACCATGTCGAGTGTTGCGCGCCCCTCCGTCTCGCGCCGCCCGGTGACGATGACTGTCGCGCCTTGTTTGGCGAAGCCGATCGCCGTGGCGCGGCCGATGCCCGACGTAGCGCCGGTGACGAGAGCAACCTTGTTCTTAAAGTCAGCCATCGCGTCATCCTCGCCGCGGCTCATTCGCGAAATTGCGCCGGCTCCGACTCCCGGGCCTCATGAAGTTGCCGATCGGCGATAAAACCATTTTCGGCGTCGCCTTAGAGCATGATCCGGGAAAGTGGAAACCGGTTTTCCGATAAGATCATGCTCAAACGAAAAATCTAGACCCTGATCCGATTCAATTGATTGGATCGGGGTCTAGAAGTCGGCCGGACCGCCAAAGCGAAACAGCCGGAAATGAATGGGACTTGCCTTTGCTTTGCAGTCATGTTTACTTTGCGTTGCAAAGTAGAGATGGCGATGCCCGATCTCGATAAGGCGCTGGCCGATATTCTTGCGATCCGCAGCCAAATAGCGGCCGGCACGGCGTTTCAGGGCTATGGGCCGACGGCCGTTGCGGCGACAGCCGGCGTGGCTTTGATCACCGCGCTTGTTCAATTCCTTTGGCTCGACGATCCGACCGGGCATCCGTTGACGTTCTTCTTCGGCTGGACCGCAGCCGCGATTGTGTCGGCGGCGATGATCTGGATTGAGATGCGGGCGCGGTCGCGCCGTCATCATTCCGGTCTCGCCGACGCCATGGTGCAGCAGGCGGTCGAGCAATTTCTGCCCGCCGGTGTCGCCGGCGTCTTGCTCGCCGTGATGCTGTGGAAGTTTGCGCCGGAGACGCTTTGGCTGTTGCCGGGGCTGTGGCAAGTGCTCGTGAGTCTCGGGATATTTGCATCCGTCCGTTCGCTGCCGCGCAGCGTCGCGCTGGTCGGCGCCTGGTATTTCGTCGCCGGATTTACGGTCTTGCTGCTCGGCAGCGCCAGTCATGCGCTGTCGCCATGGACGATGGGCATGCCCTTTGTGATCGGCCAATTGCTGATGGCGGTCTTTCTGCATATTGCATCCGAGGAAACCGATGCCGAACACTGACACCAACACCGCGCCGTTCGCCTATGACGGTCTCGATCGCGTCATTCACGAGAAGGCGCGGCTTGGTCTGCTGACGTCGCTGATGGCGCATCCCAAGGGCTTGGCATTCGCCGATCTTAAACAGCTCTGCGGGCTGACTGACGGCAATCTCAGCCGCCATCTTCAGGTGCTGCAGGAGGCCGGCCTCGTTGAAGTCACCAAGGGCTACGAGGGCAACCGGCCGCATACGACGTGCCGCCTGACCAAAACCGGCTGGCGGCGCTTTCTCGATTATCTTGCCGTGCTCGAACAATTGGTGCGCGACGCGGCCAAGGCCGCGGGAAAACAAGACGCAAAGCAAGACTCCCCCGCCGCTCGCTTGGGCATCCGCCCCGCATAATTTTTTATCAGGAGACTTTGCAATGCAAAGCGCTCTCTCATCTAAACTCATGTCTAAACTTCATATCGGCATCATCATGGACGGCAACGGACGCTGGGCCAGTGCGCGCCGGTTGCCGCGCGTGCGCGGCCACGAAGCCGGCGTCGAAGCGATCCGGCGCGTCGTCGAAGCCGCGCCGCAGCAAGGCGTCGGCACGCTGACGCTTTATGCGTTTTCCAGCGACAACTGGCGGCGGCCGAAAGCGGAAGTGACTGCGCTGATGGCGCTGCTGCGTTTCTATCTGGCCAACGAGATCGAGAGCCTCGTGCGCAATCGCGTCCGCCTCAAGGTGATCGGGCGCCGCGACCGGCTTCCCGACGGCATCGCCACAGCGATCGCACAGGCCGAGGCGGCGACCGCTCATGGCGACGCGCTCAATCTGCGCATCGCCATCGACTACTCGGCGCGCGACGCCATTCTCAACGCCGCCGCGCAAGCCGCCGGGATAAATAGTCTCACCCGCGAGATATTTTCTCGGCTGGTAACCGGCGAGCCTGAGTTTCGCGACGTCGATCTCATCATCCGCACCAGCGGCGAGAAACGGCTGTCCGATTTCCTGCTGTGGGAAAGTGCCTATGCCGAATTCTATTTCACCGACCGGATGTGGCCGGATTTTGCGGCGGAAGATCTGGCCGACGCCTTGAACTCCTTTCATCGGCGCGAACGGCGATTCGGCGGCTTGCAACCGGGAGCCGTCGAACCGGCCCTGAGCTTGTCATGACGCCTGGCTGCAATAAGCCTCGATCCGATAGCCGTCGGGGTCGATGACGAAAGCAGCATAATAGTTGGCGCCGTAGTCGGTGCGCAGACCGGGCTTGCCATTGTCGCGGCCGCCAGTCTTGAGCGCGGCTGCGTGAAATGCGCCGACACTGTCGCGGTTCGGCGCGGCAAAGCAGAAATGCAGGCCCGATTTCGGGTCGGGCGGCACCGGATGCTCCGCGGCGCTGATCCAGAAAGCGACTGTGCCGCCTCCGTATCCGAGCGATCCTTCGCCTTCGCTCAGGCACGTGTAACCGAGCGGCTTGAGCGCCGCGTCGTAGAAACGTTTGGTCGCCGCGATATCGCGGACGCCAATCGAGACATGGTCGAGCATTGTGTTTCTCCTCAAGTCATCTGGTTTCGTTGCGCGTCCGCCGGGCGAAATATTCGGCCTGAAGCGTCCAGGTTCGGCCGTCGTCGCGAGAGCGCTCGCCGATCCAGTGGAAGCTGTCCGGCGTGACCTCGATGAAGCTCCAGCGCACGGCTTCGCCCAAGTCGTTTTTGCCGATCTGGACAATGTCGCCGCCCTGCGCGCGACCGATCTGACGCGTGTAGAACTGCCGCAACGGATCGCTCCACAAAATGTGCCAGGCGTCGAGCGAAGGGTCGTAAATCCGCAATGTGGTGCCGTAAAAGATACCGTCAAAGATCCAAACATCCTGGATGGCGCGGCCTTCGAGCACCCAGCCGAAATGGATTTCACCCGAGCCCTTGTGCTGCGTGCCGTCGTCGAAATGAACCACGCCGTCCATGGTCCAGTTGCCGATCAGCCAGCCATAAAGTTTCATCTTCTCGGCGCGGTCGGCTGCAGGGCCGGCGGCGTGCAGGGCATCGGCGAATGAGCGTGCGGTCATATTTGGAACTCGCTGTCCGTGTTTTTCTTCTTGCTAGACCGCCGCGCCTCTCGCGCGCTTGGGAAAAATTGCTAAATTGAACCGATGTCGCTCAACACCCGCATATTGGCATTGGGTTCCGGCTGGCGCGTCGCCGACGTGATCTGTACGGCGGGGCCGCACGATCGCCCGTTCGAAGAGCGGCACGACGCCGTCTGCATCTCCGCGGTGACGGAGGGGATGTTCCGCTATCGGGGATCGCAGGGCGCGGCGACGCTGGCGCCGGGAGCGCTGCTACTAGGCAATCGGCATCACTGTTTCGCCTGCAGCCATGAGCACAGCGCCGGCGACCGGTGCGTGTCGTTCCATTTCACGACTGAATTCATGGAAAGCGTCGTGGCTTTCGTGCCGGGCGCGCGGCGGATCGATTTCACAGCGCCCTGTCTGCCGCCGTTGCCCGAATTTCTTCCCCTTTTCACCGCCGCCGAAGCCGCGCGCGACGACAGTGATGAACATGAGCTGCACGAGCTTGCGCTACGGCTCGCGGGCGCGGTTTCTGCCACGCTTGCCGGGACCAAAAAGCCCAGCCGGGCGCCGAGCCAAAGCGACGAGCGCCGGATCGCGGCTGCGCTGCGCCGGATCGAGGCGGCAGCGCATGAGCCGCTTTCCATCGCCGATCTCGCGCGCACGGCGGCGATGAGCCCCTATCATTTCTTGCGCACGTTCCGCGCCGTCGCCGGCATGACACCGCACCAATTTATCTTGCACACGCGGTTGCGCCGTGCCGCCCTCCGCTTGCGCCGGACCAGCGAAAGCATTTCGGCGATCGCCTTCGATTGCGGCTTCAGCGACCTGTCGACCTTCAATCGCCGCTTTCACCGCATGATGGCGCTGAGCCCGAGTGCGTACCGCGCCGCGGGGCGCCTTCGCTAAAACTCCGCCACGGCGCCGATGAGCCGCGCTATATCTTCCGGCCGCGACAGGCGGTGATCGCCGTCCTTGATCAATGTCAGCACGACGTCATCGCAGGCGAGCCGCGCCACCAAGGCCTTGGCATGCTGCCACGGCACATCGGGGTCCTCGACACCTTGCAGGATGCGCACCGGGCAGCCGGTTTCGATCATGTTGCCGAGCAGAAGATGATTGCGCCCATCCTCGATTAATTGCCGGGTGACGAGATAGGGCTCCGGTGAATATTCCGACGGCCGCTTCCAAACGCCGGTCTCGGCAAGCTCGCGCTTGATCTCGGGCGTGAAGCGTTTCCACATCAGTTCTTCTGTAAAATCCACGGCCGGTGCGATGAGCACGACGCCGGCGACGCTCGCCGCAGCGCTACCCTCTCCCGCTTGCGGGGGAGGGAAGGGAGGGGGCCGCCGCCGCAACTCGCGGATCAGCAGCAGCGCGAGCCAGCCGCCCATCGACGAGCCGATCAAAATCTGCGGCCCGCGGCAGCAGGCATCGAACACCATCAGACTCTCGGCGAGCCAGCGGCCGATCGTGCCGTCGGTGAACGCGCCTCCAGGTTCGCCAGTGTTCGACTCACCATGGCCGGAATAGTCGAAGCGCAGGCAGGCGCGGCCTTGGCTCGAAGCCCAATCGGCGAGCGCCTGGGCCTTGGTGCCCTTCATGTCGGACTTGTAGCCGCCGAGCCAGACCAGGCCGGGGGCTGCGCCCGGCGTCTCGCGCACGGCAATGGCGCGGCGGCCGGTCCCGTCACCAATGTGCAGGAATTTCAGGCTTTTATCGTTCATTTGTGTCCCGTCATCCTGAGGTGGCGCGAAGCGCCATCGAAGGATACGACCGAGGCGCTCGGGCCGTCGCCCTTCGAGGCTCGCTGCTCTCGCACCTCAGGGTGACGGAACATAGATAACCCTCCGGCACCATGCACCAGTGCATTGGCGTTGACTCAAAGCCAAAAACGCTCGATTCTCGCTATTACCGTCCGGCATTGCCGATCAAGGTCCATCGTATTGTGCGATGAAGATTTGTAATGCCTACCGCGTAAGCCACAGCCCATCGTTACAACACCACAGTCGCAACCACATAGGAGATACTGCCCATTCGTCGCCCCATCAGACTGCCGCAGCCCGCCACCAAGGAAGGGCCGCGCATCAACGAGGACATCCGCGTTCGCGAGGTCCAACTCATCGACAAAGACGGCGCCAACAAGGGCGTCACCGAGATTAACGCAGCCATCGCCATGGCGCAGGAAGCCGGGCTCGATCTGGTCGAGATCGCGCCGAATTCGGTCCCGCCGGTCTGCAAGATTCTCGACTTCGGCAAATACAAATATCAGGCCCAGAAGAAAGCCGCCGAAGCGCGCAAGAAGCAGAAGGTCGTCGAGATCAAGGAGATCAAGCTCCGGCCGATGATCGACGATCACGATTACGACGTAAAAATGCGCTCGATGGAGCGGTTTTTCGAGGAAGGCGACAAGGTCAAGGTGACCTTGCGATTCCGCGGCCGCGAAATGGCTCACCAAGAGCTCGGCTACAAGCTGTTGGATCGCGTCAAAGGCGATACCGCCAAGATCGCGAAGATCGAGCAGGAGCCCCGCTTCGAGGGCCGCCAAGTGGTCATGGTGCTGGCGCCGCGCTAGCGGCGCCGCCGTTATCGCATCGGATTACGATGGTCGCGCCGCGTGAGCCGCCTCGGCGGCGCGGCGTTTGAGCAATTCGTGTTCGCGCTTGTTGTTTGTCAGCGCCGCGGCCGCTTCGAGCGCGACGCGCGCTTCCTCGTAGCGGCCGAGCTTGTGAAGCAGGTCGCCGCGAACGCTCGGCAGCAAGTGATAGTTTTTGAGCGCGGGTTCGCCGGCAAGGCGATCCACCATCTCCAGCGCCACGGCCGGACCCTGCGCCATGCCGACGGCAACCGCGCGGTTGAGCGCGACGATGGGCGAGGGCATGACCGCGGCGAGCTCGGCATAAAGCGCCGCGATGCGCGGCCAGTCGGTCTCGTCCGCGGTGTTGGTGCGGGCATGGCAGGCGATGATCGCCGCTTGAAGGGCATAAGCGCTGCTTGCTCCGCCGAGTTCGTGCGCGCGGCGGAGCGCCAGCATGCCGCGCCGAATTTGAAGCTGATCCCAGAGCGCGCGGTTCTGCTCCAGCAACAAAATCGGCTCGCCTTGCGCGTCGGTGCGCGCCGCCGCGCGCGATGCGTTCAGCTCCATCAAGGCGAGCAATCCAAACGCTTCAGGCTCGCGCGGCGCGATGGCGGTGAGGACGCGGCCGAGGCGCAGCGCTTCGTTGCAGAGCTGCGGGCGCAGCCAGTCCTCGCCGCGCGCCGCGGTATAGCCTTCGTTGAAGATGAGATAGACGACCTCGAACACGGAGGCGAGGCGCTGCGAGAGCTCCTCGCCGCGCGGCGTCTCGTAGCCGAGCCCCGACTCCGAAAGGGTGCGCTTCGCGCGCACGATGCGCTGCGCGATCGTTGCTGCCGGCTGCAGGAAGGCCCGCGCGATCTCCTCGGTGGTCAGGCCGCAGACCATGCGCAGCGCCAGCGCCGCCCGGGCTTCGGGCGACAGCAACGGATGACAGGCGGTGAAGATGAGGCGGAGCATCTCGTCGCCGATGTCGTCGTCGAGGACGGAGTCGAAGTCGGGCATGGCCTGCTGCTCCTCCGCCATGTCCGAGGCGATGACCTCGTGCTTGCGCGCGAGCATCCGCCCGCGGCGCAAATGATCCAGCGCCCGGTTCCTGGCGCTCGCCATCAGCCAGGCGCCGGGTTTTTCCGGAACACCGGTCACCGGCCAATGTTCGAGCGCGGCCAACAAAGCTTCCTGCGTCAGATCTTCGGCCAGCGGCACATCGCGCAGCATCCTCGCCAGGCTGGTGATCAGCCGGGGCTGTTCGATCCGCCAGACGGCGAGGATCGCGCGATGCAGATTCTCGGGATGAGTATCGGCGGCCGTCATGACCGCCGATCGTGTCTCGCGGGCTCTCGTCTCAAGATAGCGTGTCTCCAGACAGCGCGCCTCAAGACATGCTCGAGGCAAAAGCGCGCAACTCGCAGATCCCTTCCCAGCCCGGCATGAGGTCCTTGTGGAGCTGCATGAACTCCTTGGCCGAGGCGAGCGCCTCCTCTTTGTCCCGCAGCTCGAAGACCGCGTAGCCGCCGATGACTTCCTTGGCCTCGACAAACGGGCCGTCGACGACGCTGAGCTTGCCGTCGGCAATACGCACTTGCGCGCCGGTGGCGAGCGGCATCAGCCCGCCATTGTCGAGCATGCGGCCGGCCTTGATCTCCCGGTCGGCGAGCTTGTGCATCGCCTCAAGGAGCGCGGGGGTCGGCGGGCTGGAATGAGCGGATTTGACGATGAACATGAAACGCATGTGAGAACTCCTTTTGAGACGAGCCGCGCGCGCCATCGCCGCTGAACTGTCTCGCTCGATAAGACGACGAACCAGCCCGCCGCGGATCGACATGCACACGGATCGACATGCACCCGGATCGACATGCACCTTGTATAAAATTGCGCCTGGGTTCTAAAGACGACCCGCGCGCGACTCGGGCCGATTGACCGCGGTCGCCATTATATAAGCCACTGTAATATAAAGAATAATAAACCTTGTGGCGCCGCGGCCGGCGCCCCGCGGCACCACCTCCCGCCGATTGCGTTTGGCGGCGCTCTCTGCCATAACCGCGCCCTTCTCGCCGCCCGGCCGATTAAGGGCTGCCGTGGCGGCGGTGAAGTGCTCATCAGCACGCGATCATTAACGGTCGCCAGCGTCCGGGCCGGAGCTCGGGCGCTTATTTATCAGGAGAGCCAAATGCCCAAGATCAAGACCAAGTCGGGCGCTAAAAAGCGCTTCAAGGTGACGGGGACCGGCAAGGTCCTCTACGCGCAGTCGGGCAAACGCCACGGCATGATCAAGCGCACCAAGAAGCAGATCCGCCAATTGCGCGGCACCAACGTGCTGTTCAAGACCGACGGCGACAAGATCAAGAAATACTTTTTGCCGAACGGCTGACCCCCACCTCCCTCCCCCGCAAGCGGGGGAGGAAAAGAGGGGGCTGCGGCACTTTCGGCGTTCCATTAATCTTTCCAAAGGAGATCGACCATGGCTCGCGTCAAACGCGGCGTCACCTCTCATGCCAAGCACAAGAAAGTGCTCAAGGCCGCCAAGGGCTATTACGGCCGGCGCAAGAATACGATCCGCATCGCCAAGCAGGCGGTGGAGAAGGCCAATCAATATGCCTTCCGTGACAGGAAGCGCCGCAAGCGCACGTTCCGCGCGCTGTGGATCCAGCGCCTCAACGCCGCGGTGCGGCCGTTCGGTTTGAACTACAGCCGCTTCATCGCGGGCCTCGACAAGGCCGGCATCGTCGTCGACCGCAAGGTGCTTTCGGATCTCGCGATCCACGAGCCGGTGGCCTTCGAGGCGATCGTCGGCCAGGCCAAGTCTGCGCTCGATAAGTCTGCGCTCGCGGCATAACGTGTCATGACCGCGCGCGCCCATAACGGATCGCGCACATGATCGACCGTGCTTATGTACAGCGCATGGCGCGCTACAATCGCTGGCAGAACGAAAACCTGTACGGCGCCGCCGACCGGCTCTCCAACGATGAGCGAAACCGGGAGCGCGGCGCTTTCTTCGGCTCGATCCACAAGACGCTGAACCATCTGCTGTGGGGCGACCGCAGCTGGATGAGCCGCTTTACCGACGTGCCGCGGCCGGAGGTCGGGATTCCCGGCTCCGTCACGGTCCATCCGGATTGGGACGAGTTGAAATCCGAGCGGGCGGCTTTTGACAAAAAAATCATCGACTGGTCGGATACGGTCGACGACGCCTGGCTTGCCGCCGATCTGACCTATTTCTCCGGCGCGACCGGACGCGAATGGACGCGGCCGCGCTGGATGCTGGTCACGCATATGTTCAATCATCAGACGCATCATCGCGGCCAGGTTCATTGCCTGCTGACGCAGGCCGGCAGCAAGCCGTCCGATACCGACCTGCCGTTCATGCCGGATTGAAACGACAATGTCCGACATTGCCCAGCTCGAACAACAAATCCTCGCCGAGGTTGCGGCCGCCAGCGACGAGACCGCGCTTGAAGCGGCGCGCGTCGGAGCGCTCGGCAAGAGTGGCTCAATCACCGCGCTGTTGAAGACGCTCGGCACGCTGACGCCCGACGAGCGCAAGAGCCAAGGCCCGCTGATCAACGGCCTCAAGGATCGCGTCAATGGCGCGCTCGCTGAGCGCCGCGAGGCGTTCAAGGGCGTGGCTTTGCAGGCGCGGCTCAACACCGAGAGCATCGATGTAACGCTGCCGGTGCGCGAAGCGCCGATCGAGATCGGCCGCGTTCATCCGATCACCCAGGTCATCGACGAGCTGACCACGATTTTCGCCGATATGGGCTTTGCCGTCGCCGAAGGTCCCGACATCGAAACCGACGATTACAATTTCACCAAGCTCAATATTCCGGAAGCGCATCCGGCGCGCGACATGCACGATACATTCTTCTTCAATCCGAAGCCGGACGGCTCGCGGCTCCTGTTGCGCACCCACACCTCGCCGGTGCAGGTGCGCACCATGCTGACGCAAAAGCCGCCGATCCGGATCATCACCCCGGGCCGCACCTATCGCTGCGATAGCGACCAGACGCATACGCCGATGTTCCATCAGGTCGAGGGCCTGGTCATCGACAAGAAGTCGCATCTCGGCCATCTGAAATGGATTCTGGCGGAGTTCTTCAAGGCCTTCTTCGAGGTCGACAAGGTCGGTATGCGCTTTCGCCCGTCGTTCTTCCCGTTCACCGAGCCGTCGCTCGAAGTCGATATCCAGTGCCGCCTCGACAAGGGCGAGATTCGTTTCGGCGAAGGCGATGATTGGCTCGAAGTTCTCGGCTGCGGCATGGTGCATCCCAATGTGCTGAAGAATTGCGGGCTCGACCCCGACGAATATCAAGGCTTCGCCTGGGGCATGGGCATTGAACGCATCGCGGCGCTCAAATACGGCATGGCGGATCTGCGCGACTTCTTCGCAGCCGACGTGCGCTGGCTCACGCATTACGGTTTCAGACCGCTCGATTTTCCGACACTTGCTGCGGGCTTGAGCGGATAACGCGGGGAAGCCGTGCGATGATCAATTCGACGATCCAGGCCGTGGACCGCCTCCTGTACCAGGCGATGACGCGAGGTTGGCCGCAAGAGCGCATCGCGCACTACACCGAGCATCTCGCGGTGGATGGCGAGGGCACGCTCGGCCCCAATCCCATCCGCTTTAGCTTTCAGGTTCTCGACAACAAGGCCGGCGGTCTTCTCACCCACACCTCGATGATGATCGCGGCGCTCGGCGTGTCCGCGCCGGTGGTCGCCGACAATCATTTCGAACAGGGCGTGATCGTGCTTGAGATCATGCTGTATCTCTTGGTGGCTTTGGGCTGTCTGCGCTGCCTCTCCATGTTCCATCGCGATTCCTCGCGGCCCCTGGAACAGGTTGCGCTCGAGGAGCTCATCATCCGGCGCGAGCTGTTCAAATTGTGCAATCACGGCGCCATTCTTCTGACGATCCTGGTCTTCGTCAGCTTGCCGCTGCTCTATCTCTACGTCCCCGCAAAAGGGGTGGGGCTATAATGAAATTCACCTTCGCCTGGCTCAAAGAACATCTCGACACCGATCGGCCCATTGGGGAGCTTGCCGACAAGCTCACCATGATCGGGATCGAGGTCGAACGCCTCGAGGACAAGGCCAAGCTCTTGGCGCCGTTTGTCATCGCCAAAGTGGTCGAGGCGAAGCAGCACCCCAACGCGGACCGGCTGCGCGTCTGCATGGTCGATACCGGCGACGGCATGCCGATCCAGGTGGTGTGCGGCGCGCCGAATGCGCGCACCGGCATGACCGGCGTGTTCGCGCCGCCGGGCGCCTTCATCCCCGGCAAGAACATTACGCTTGGCATCGGCAAGATCCGCGATGTCGAAAGCCGCGGCATGCTGGTCTCTGAGGCTGAGCTGCAAATCTCCGACGATCACGATGGCATCATCGATCTGCCGGCCGACGCGCCGGTCGGCGGCAGCTTTGCGCAATGGGCAAAGCTCGACGATCCGGTGATCGAGATCAATCTCACGCCGAACCGGCCCGACTGCACCGGCGTGCACGGCATCGCCCGCGATCTTGCCGCGGCCGACATGGGCAAGTTCAAGGACACAGCGATCAAACAAATCAAGGGCGAGTTTCCCTGTCCGGTGAAAGTGTCGCTCGATTTCGGCGCGACGCCGTCGCTGTGCCCGGCCTTCGCGCTGCGCCTGGTGCGCGGCGTCAAGAACGGCCCGTCGCCGGACTGGCTGCAAAAGCGGCTGATCGCAATCGGGCTGCGCCCGATCAATGCGCTGGTCGATATCACCAATTTCATCACTTATGACCGCGGCCGTCCTTTGCACGTCTTCGATGCGGCGAAAGTCAAAGGCCATCTCACGGTCCGCCGCGCGAAGCCTGGCGAAACCCTGCTGGCGCTCGACGGCAAGACCTATACGCTCGACGACACGATGTGCGTCATCGCCGACGACACCGGGGTCGAATCGCTCGCCGGCATCATGGGCGGCGAAAAAACCGGCTGCGACGAGACCACCACCGATGTGCTGATCGAATCTGCGCTGTGGGAGCCGGTCAACATTGCGCGGACCGGCCGCAAGCTTTCCGTCAATTCCGACGCGCGCTACCGCTTCGAGCGCGGCGTCGACCCGGCCTTCATGCTGCCGGGTCTCGACATGGCGACGCACATGGTGATGGATCTGTGCGGCGGCACGCCGTCGGAAGTCACCGTCGCCGGCAACGCCGAGCCGCCCGAAAAGATCATCGACTTCCCGCTGTCCGAACTGGAGCGCCTCGCCGGCCTCGATGTGCCGCTTACCGATATGCGGCGCGTGCTCAATCATCTCGGCTTCTTCGTCGCCGGGCAAAGCGAGCGCGTGAAGATCGCGGTGCCGTCATGGCGGCCGGACGTGGAAGGCAAAGCCGATATCGTCGAGGAAGTGGTGCGCATCGTCGGCGTCGATCAGGTGCCGCTGACGCCGTTTCCCCGCGGCGACGCGCCACGAAAACCCGTGCTCACCTCGATCCAGGTTCGCACCCGCAAAGCCAAGCGCGCGCTCGCCGCGCGTAATCTGGTCGAAGCCGTGACCTGGTCGTTCATCTCAAAGCCGCAGGCCGAATTGTTCGGCGGCGGCCAGCCTGAGCTGGCGCTCGCCAATCCGATCGCGGCCGAGCTCTCCGACATGCGGCCGAGCCTCATTCCGGGCCTTGTCGGTGCGGCGCGGCGCAACACCGATCGCGGCTTTCCCGATGTCGGCCTGTTCGAGGTCGGGCAAATATTTCGCGGCGACCGGCCGGAGGATCAGTTCACCGCTGCCGCCGGCATCCGCCGCGCCTTGGCAAAACCATCCGGCATCGGCCGCAACTGGTCGAAGCGCGAGTTGAACAACGAAGTCGATGCGTTCGACGCCAAAGCCGACGCGCTCACGGCGCTGATCGCGGCCGGCGCTTCGCTGCAGGCTCTGCAAGTCGTGCCGGGCGGACCGGCCTGGCTGCACCCCGGCCGCTCCGGAACGATCCAGATCGGGCCGCAGAACGTGCTCGGCACTTTCGGCGAATTGCATCCGAGCGCGCTCGAAGCGCTTGATATCGAAGGCCCGCTGGTCGCCTTCGAAGTCATTCTGGAGCGCATCCCCGAGCCGAAGGCGAAAGCGACACGCGCCAAGCCGGCGCTCGACCTGTCGCCGTTCCAGCCGGTGGAGCGCGATTTCGCCTTCGTCGTCGAGCGCAACGTGAAGACCGCCGATCTGGTGCGCGCCGCGCTTGCCGTCGACCGCAAGCTGATCTCAGGCGTCAGCGTGTTCGACCTTTACGAAGGCGCCGGCATCGAGCCCGGCAAGAAATCCATCGCCATCGCGGTCACGCTGCAGCCGCGCGACAAGACCATGACCGACGCCGAGATCGAGGCGCTGGCGGCAAAGATCGTCGCCGAAGTCGGCAAACGCACCGGCGGCATATTACGGGCGTAAGCGCTGCGCCGGGCGCTATGCGCGGGCAGACCGTCTGTGGATTTTCACAACGGGCGCCGAACGGCCAGCCATTTGGTTGCGCGCGCTTACTGGCGTGAATTCGACGGTGGCGCCATCGAGCGATCGCCGCACTTCGATCGTGTCGGGCGAAAGCGCAATCGGCGACACGAATTCGAAGCCGTGATGGCCGCTGCCGAGGCCGGCCTCTTCAAGGTCTTCGCGGTAGCGGTTGGCAAGTGCCTGGCCGACCAACCTTCCGCCGGCATAGATGTCGACGCAGACCGGCGCCTCGGGATGCTCGACGGTCTGTACCCAGCCGGCGACGCGCCGCGCGCTGACCTCGTCGACATAGCCGCGCAACTTGCCGATCCGCGGTCCATCGGCGACACGCAAAAGCCCGGCGCGCAACGCGATACGCTGCCGCGCGGTCTCGACCTCATAGCCTTCCTGCAGGCGCGGCGCGCAATATTGCGCGCGGGCCGCCGGTGCTTCGTCTAGATACAACGCCTCGTATTCGCGCGCATTGTGAAACAGCAACCGGTTGTCGTCGTCGAGATAGGTCTCCGACGGCGCACCTTCGGCGATGATCACGTCATGCGTGTCAAGCTCGACATGATAATATTCGATTTTCTCGACCCGCTCCGCCTGCACGATCGAGGTGCCATTGACGAGGTCCTTGGCCTCGATCAGCACGCCGTCGAGATACATCGCATGATGCGGCGAAATCCACAGATCGCGCTTCGGCACATTCTCATCGAGCGCGCCGGCCTTGATGCAGACCGGCAGGATATCCTTGCGGCCCATGACGAAACGCCCGGCATAGCTGCGTCGTCCGATCCATTTGATCGGCCGCGCCATGCCCGACGCCGTCATCACCTTGTCGCCGATCTTGAGCTTCTCGACGCGCTTCTCGCCGCGCGCGGTGCGGATCAGTGTGCCAGGGCAATAACAGGGCACGGGACCATTGATGGTGCCTTTGCCGCCGACATCGGCGAAGGCGTTGCCGCCGCCGCCACCGCCGCCCGGACCGCCAACTTCGCTACCATTAAGTTGATGGCCTGCCGCCCCAGCTTGGCCGGCTGCACCGCCTGCGCCGCCGTAAAGGCCCGCGCCGGCCGAACCGTGCGAGCCGACCCCGCCATTGACGCCCGATACGCCGCCACTGCCGCCGTTGCCGCCTTGACCCCCCGAGTTAGTTTTCGAGGTCCAGCCCTGGCCGCCGTGGCCGCCGCCACCACCTGTGGCGGAATTGCTGCTAAAGGAATCGCTTGCCGCCAAATTGAGAGTGCCGCTCCCTGCGACATAGATGCCGCCCGCCGCCGATCCGCCGGCACCGCCGCCGCGATAATGGGCGTCAGCGTTGCCGCCTCCGCCGCCTTGTGCCGTATCGTTTTGCAGAACGGAGTTGGTGAGCAAGAGCAAGCCGGCGTCGTAGATGCCGCCCGCAGCGGCGTGGCCGTTTCCGGCTAGGATACCGACATTATAGGTGTTCGCCCCGGCAGCGCCGGTAGCATGGCCATTGGCGATGATCAGGCCGTCGAATGTCGCGGTGACGCCGGCATCGATGGTGAAGTCGGAGAAATTGCTGCCGCTGCCGCCGCCATTGATGGTGACGCCCGGCGTGCTGGGGCCGGGCTGCGCTCCCTCGATGGTGACGTTCTTAGTGATGACCAGCGACGAGCTGAGATCGATCGTCGTCACCGATGGATCGAAGATAATCGTCCCGCCGGCCTGAACATGAGCCAGCACATAGCGCAGCGAGCCGACCGTATTGACGTCGTCGCTCTCGTTGGTGACAACGTCATTGATAATGGCTCCTTTGCCACCGATATCGGCGAAGGCAGTGCCGCCACCGCCGCCGCCGCCCGGTGTACCGCTTGTGCCGGCCGTTCCGGGTTGATCGGGCGCGCCACCCGCGCCGCCGCCGTCAGCACCCCGTGAGCCGGTCGAGCCCAGGCCGCCATTGACGCCCGAGACCCCGCCCGCGCCGCCGGCGCCGCCCGCAACGCGGCCCGTACCGTCCCCACCTTGACCACCGCGGCCGCCAACAGCGGAGTTGTTGCTGAAAGCATCGTTCGTCGAATTGTAATTAAGGGTACCCGAGCTGCCGACATAGATGGCGCCTGCGGCGTTGCCGCCGGCGCCGCCTCCCGTCGAGTAGGCGGAGAAGTTGACGCCGCCGGCGCCGCCGGTCGCCGTGTCGTTTTGCAGAACCGAGTTGGTCAGCGCGAGACTGCCCTCGACGAGGATGCCGCCCGCCGCCCCGCCCCCTTGGTGACCGGGGCCGCTGCCGAAAGCGTTGGCGGCGGCAACGCCGGCGCTGTGTCCGTCTTCGATGATGAGGCCGTCGAAAGTTGCGGTGACGCCGCCGTCGACGATGAAATCGGCGAAGTTGCTGGAGCTGCCGCCGCCATTGATGGTCACACCCGGCGTGCTGGAGCCAACCTGCGCGCTCTCGATGGTGATGTTCTTGGTGATCTCCAGCGACGCTGAGAGGTCGATCGTGGTGACGCTGGACGCAAAGATGATGATGTCGCCGTTAACCGCGCGCGCGAGATCGTAGCGCAGCGAGCCGACCGTATTGACGTCGTCGCTCTCGTTGGTGACGACGAGGGGTGCACCGGTGATCTTGCCGGCGCCGCCGACATTGGCAAAGGCGTTGCCGCCGCCGCCGCCACCGCCGGGGCCGGTATAGCCACCGCCGCCTTGTCCCGGCGACCCCGCCTGCCCGGGCGCGCCGCCCGCGCCGCCATGCGCACCGGCGCCGGCCGTGCCGGACGAACCGACGCCGTTATTGACGCCCGAAACCCCGCCCGGGCCGCCGGCGCCGCCGGCGACCTGTCCGGAATACAGTGACGTATAGCCGGCGCCGCCGCGACCACCGACGCCGCCGACCGCCGAATTGTTGCTGAATGAATCGTGTGCCGACAGAGTGAGCGAGGCCGTAGCGGTGACATAAATGGCGCCCGCCGCGGCTCCGCCACCGCCGCCTGCACCATAGAAATTTGTGCCGCCGCCGGCGCCGCCGGTCGCGGTGTCGTTTTGCAACACGGAGTTGGTGACCGTCAGATTGCCGCTGTCAAAGATGCCCCCGGCAGCGCCGCTTCCCGTGCCGCCGATGCCGTATTCGGCACCACTTGTGCTCCCGGCCACGCCGGTCGCATTACCGTCTTCGATAATCAGGCCGTCGAACGTCGTGGTGACGCCGGCGTTGATGACGAAGTCGGAAAAATTGCTGCCGCTGCCACCGCCATTGATCGTCACGCCGGGTGTCGTGGAGCCAGACTGCGCGCCTTCAATTGTGACGTTCTTCGCGATGACCAGCGACGAGGCGAGATCGATCGTGGTGATGCTGGGCGCGAAATTGATGGTGTCGCCAGAGGATGCGCTGGCGAGCGCGGCGCGCAGCGAGCCGGCGCCGCTGTCGTTGCTGTTGGTAACGGTGATGGTTGCCATCGTCTTCGCTCCTTCCAGTCGGCGTCAGCGCGCCGAATTCATCCCAGCCGGCGCGCGGCGGTCCTCACGCCAGGTTTTGCGCTCCGCCCAACGGCGGCGCCGTCGCGCGAGCGCCGCACTTCAATCGTGCATGCCGAAAGATCGAACGCGGATGTGAACTCGAAGCCGTGATATCCGCTGCCGATCGCCCGTTCGAGGTCTTCGCGATAGCGATTGGCGAGAACCTGTCCGATCAATTTGCCGTCGGCAAAGATATCGAGACAGACCGGCGCGTCGGGGTGCTCGATGGTCTGCGCCCAGCCGACGACGCGATGCGGTCGCATTTCATCGAGATAGCCGCGCAGCGTGTCGATGCGCTCGCCATCGGCGGTGCGCGATAGACCGGCGCGCAAGGCGAGGCGCTGCCGCACGTTTTCGAGCTCGTAGCCTTCGTCGAGCCGCGGTGCGCAATAATGCGCCGGCGCCGCGGCAACGTCCTGATAGAGCGCGTCATAATCCCGCGCGTTATGAAACATCGAGCGGTTGTCGTCGTCGAGATAAGTCTCCGACAACGCGCCTTCGGCGACGATCACATCGTGCGTCTCGAGCTCGATGTGGAAATACTCGACCTTTTCGACACGCTCGGCCTGCACGATCGAGATGCCGTTGACCAGGTCCTTGGCCTCGATCAGCACGCCGTCGAGATACATCGCATGATGCGGCGAAATCCACAGATCGCGCTTCGGCACATTCTCATCGAGCGCGCCGGCCTTGATGCAGACCGGCAGGATATCCTTGCGGCCCATGACGAAACGCCCGGCATAGCTGCGTCGTCCGATCCATTTGATCGGCCGCAGCGCGCCCGATGCCGTCGTTACCTGGTCGCCGATCTTCAATTTCTCGACACGCTTGTCGCCGCGCGCGGTCTTGATCAGCGTGCCGGGGCAATAGCAGGGGGTGGTGATCGTTATATCTTGGCTGTTGGAGAGACCGGAGGCGGCATCCTTGATTGTTAAAGTGAACGTGAGAGTCTCAATAGTGTTTGGCTCTATGTCGTAAAAATTGCCCTGGCCGCTTTGAAAAAGGGCATTGATCTGCGCCAGCGTGCCGGAAAGTTCGATCCCCTCGGCGATGGAAGATTCAGTGACGCCGCCGAAACTGCCGCCACCGCTGAAATTGCCATTTTGCGAGACTATGTCCAGCGACAAATCCTTGCTATTCCCCGCGTCCGGATCGCTCACAGTGATGCCGGCACCCAACAGGTTGACCTCGCCATTGACACTGACTCTGAAGGATGTCGTGGCGACTGTTATCGTCGGCGCTTGGGCGGTGTCGACGGCGAGAGTGAGTTGCGTGCTGGTCGTTTGAGCTCCGGGAAAGCCCGAATTGCCATTATCGTCGAGACTGAAAGTCAACGTCGCCGAGCCCGGCTGGGCGCTCGCGTCGTTAAATTGGAATTGGCTGCCGTCGTTTCCGGCCAGCCACGCATTGAGCTGAGATATCGTACCTGAGATCGTGTTGTTGCCGCTTGCGTCTGTGCCGAGCGCCACGCCGGTCGTGCCGGCAGCAAGTTGGAAGCTCCCCTCGCTCGCCTTTACCGTCAGCGTTTCGACGCCGCCGTTGCTGTCAGAATCCGCGACCGTCATGCCGATGGTTGTAAGGTCGAGGCTCGATCCCTCGACCACCACGTTACCGGATGGGTTGGCGATGGTTATGGTCGGCGCCGAATTCGCCGCCAATTCACCGCTGGTCAAGGTGTAGCTGTTCGTTCCAAACGTCGTTCCGAGCGCTTGTGAGCCGCCCGTTCCGGCCACGGCTTTGCTTTCCAAATTCGGCAGGTCGAAAGTGGTTACGCCGTTACCGCCATAAGTGGTGCCGATCTGCGAAAACAGCGCCGTATTTGTTGAGACTGACAGCGTCTGGCCCGCCGCGATCGTCCAGCCTTGGGGAATGGCGGTGCCGGCAAACGCCATGATCTCGCCGAGATACGGCGTGTTGGCGCCCAGGGCCCCCGTCCCTGGCAAGTCTGCACCCGTCGGGCTGGTGTAGATGATGTAAGTCAGCGCCAAGAATGGCTGCTGGTTGTTCACCCCCGTGTCGGAACCGTCGGGAGACGGAAGCTCCGCGGTGGTGAGGGCTGTCGTGTCCGAACCGCCGGTCGCGCCAAGGCTCTCGGCGCCGCCGGCGCCGACGATGGTACGGCCTTGCAGGTTCGGCAGCGCGAAGGTGAAGCCGGGGTCGGCGCTTGTGCCACCGTCATAGGTGTCGCCGATAGCGGCATAGAGGTTCGGAAATTGTAGATCCGACAGCACCTGGCCGTCGGCGAACATGTAGCCCGCGGGTGCGATACTGCCGAGATACGGCACGATCATGCCTGGGACATCGAGCCCCGAGCCGCTGCCGCCGACATCGATCAGATAATTGACCGCCAGCGAGGGCTGATCGTTGCTGAAGCTCTGGTCGCTGCCTAGCACGCTGGTCGGCAGGTTTGCGAGGGTCAGGGTCACCGAGTTCTGGCCGTAAGCGGTGCCGAGCGGCAGCGTGCCAGTAGGTCCGCCGGCGCCGGCGCCGGTCATCAGCGTGCCTTCGAGATTCGGCAGATCGAAATTCGTGGTGCCGCCGGCGTAAGTATTCCCGATAACTGAAATAATATTGATGGTTTGGCTGTTGAGGGACAACGCTTGGCCGTCTGCCGGCACTTGGTCGCCGGCGACGCCGTTTTTGCCGGCCGTTGTCGTCGTCGCAAAAGTCCTGATCGAGCCGATCAGAACGCCGCCGGGGTCGTCGGTCGGGCTGCCGCCCAAATTGGGGAGGGTCCCGCTTTCGACGACAAGCTCATTGAGGACGATTGATGGCTGGTCGGTGTTGATGGGATTAGTCATGGCTTCCTTCCACGCAGCACGCGGCGCGCCGTAAGCCTGCGCCGCTGTCATAGCTGCTTGTGACTGTTATCGTCGACATGGTCGTCCTTCTCTCGGCTGTGCCGTGTTGTCAGGCGCGCTTTGCGCGCCTGTGTACTCTCATCAACTCACCGGCGTTCGGTCCACGCGCCAGAACGGCGCCATCGAGTGAGCGGCGCACTTCGACGCTCGCAAGCACAATGTCCGGCGGCGGAGCGAATGTGAAAGCGTGATGCCCGCTGCCGATGCCGGCACGCCACAGGTCGGCGCGATAGGCATTGGCGAGCACCTGTCCGATCATCCGGCCCTCGGCGAAAATATCGAGACACACCGGCGCCTCGGGATGCTCGACGGTCTGTACCCAGCCGGCGACGCGCCGCGCGCTGACCTCGTCGACATAGCCGCGCAACTTGCCGATCCGCGGTCCATCGGCGACACGCAAAAGCCCGGCGCGCAACGCGATACGCTGCCGCGCGGTCTCGACCTCATAGCCTTCCTGCAGGCGCGGCGCGCAATATTGCGCGCGGGCCGCCGGTGCTTCGTCTAGATACAACGCCTCGTATTCGCGCGCATTGTGAAACAGCAACCGGTTGTCGTCGTCGAGATAGCTCTCGGACAACGCGCCTTCGGCGATGATGACATCGTGGCTGTCGAGCTCGATGTGGAAATATTCGACCTTCTCCACGCGTTCGGCCTGCACGATCGAAATGCCGTTGACGAGATCCCTGGCCTCGATCAGCACGCCGTCCAGATACATCGCATGATGCGGCGAGACCCAGAGGTCGCGCCTGGGCACATCGTCGTCGAGCGCGCCGGCCTTGACACAAATCGGCAGGATGTCCTTGCGGCCCAAGACGAAGCGCCCCCTATAGCTCCTCCGCCCGATCCATTTGATCGGCCGCGCCGCGCCGGACGCCGTCATCACCTTATCGCCGATCTCGAGCGTCTCGACGCGTTTCTCGCCGCGCGCGGTCTTGATCAGCGTGCCGGGACAGTAGCAGGGGGTGACGTCGATGGTCGCCGTCTCGCTGGGGCTGGTCTGCGCGCCGCCGGAGCCGGTATTGCCGTTGTCGTCGAGGCTGAAAGTCAGCGTCACGGTGGCCGGCGTGTTGGTATTGTCGATGTAAGAGAGATCGCTGGTGCCGCCGCTGCCGAGGAGCAGATTGAGATCAAAGATCGAGCCGGACAGGATCAGGTCCGAGCTATCGTTGCTGAACTCCAGCACCGTCACGCCGCTGTTGCCGACCGTGGCATGCAGCGTGCCTTCGCTGACCGTGACGGTCAGTGTCTCTTGGCCGTTGCCGCCGTCCGGATCGGCGACGGAGATGCCCGTATTCTTGAGGTCGAGGCTCTGCTGCTCGGGCGTCGAATAGATCACGCTGCCAAGCGTTACGGATGGCGCCTGATTGGACGGCAATTCGTTTGTGGTGAGGTTGTAGGAATTCGCTCCGTATGTTGAGCCGAGCGTATAGGTCTGTCCGAAATTATTGCCACCGGTCCCGGCGACCACCTTGTCTTCCAGATTCGGCAGATCAAACGTGTTTACGCTGCCGCCGTAGGTGTACTCGATGGCGAAAAACAGAGATTGATTTGCGTTGACGGCAAGCTGCTGTCCGGCCGCCACCACCCAACCGGTTGGAATGGTCGAGGCCCGCCCCGCATAGGCCATGATCTCGCCGACATAGGGTGTGTTGGCGCCGAGCGCTCCCGACGTCGGGAAGAAAGCACTGCCGGGCGCATTCACGTCGATGATGTAATACAGCGCCAGTGTCGGCTGCTGGTTGTCGATGCTTTGGTCACCCTCAGTGGGAAGATTCTGGATTGTGAGTGTCGTCGTGTCGGAGCCGCTTGCCGTACCGAGCGGATCGGTCGGAGACGGGTTTCCGTTCGCGTTGTCGGCGCCGATGACGGCGCGGCCCTCGAGATTCGGCAGGGCGAATGTGCCTTGGCTTGCATTGCCCCCATAAGTATTGCCGATCACGGCATAGAGAGCTTCATTTTGCACAATCTGCAATATCTGGCCCGCGGCCAGCACATAGCCTGTGGGTGCGAAATCGCCGAGGAACGGCACGACCATGCCGGGCGCATCGACGCCCGTGCCGTTGCCGTCGAGATTCATCAGATAACAGACGCCGAGTGACGGCTGATCGTTGCTGTAGGGTTGATCGGCGCCGCCGACGATTGTCGGCATGTTCGTTTCGCTGAGCGTCACCGAATTTTGGCCATAGGTTTGGCCCAAAATGACTCCTTCGCCTCTGGGCCCATCAGCGCCGGGGCTTTCGCCGGTGCCGACCATGAGCGTGCCGGCCAGATTCGGCAGGCCAAAGGTCTGGATACCGTTGCCGCCATAGGCGGTGCCGAGAAGCGAGAACAGCGCAGCTTGCTGGCTGATACTCAGGGTCTGCCCTTGAGCAAGCTGCTCTTCGTCCGCGATCGACGATGCGTCTCCCGCGAAGATCCTGATCGTGCCGATCGGAAGGCCAGCAACGGGGTTGCCGTCGCGGCTCGGGAAATCGCCGCTTTCAACGACCTCCTCGTTGAGAACGATTGTTTGCTCGTCGGTGTTGATAGGCGATGTCATTTGCGCATTCCAGATTTCGGTGCGGCGTCATTCGCCCAAGGACTCCTAGGCTGGCCGCTCAGGCGTTCCTGCATGAAGCCCAAATGGGCGTCGTTCAAAAGAAAATGTGGGTGAGGCTTTGAGTCCCGCCTCGGGGATTATGTGCAGTTCCACCCGCAACCGCGTGCGCGGTCCCCTTCCCACGCCGAAATTAGCAGTGTGAAGGATTGACGACAACCATGCTTGTGGCGGAGCCTCGGGCGAAATTTCGTTGGTGTAACAAAGGGTAAGTGGACACCAGGAGGGCAGGCGGAAGGGCCGCTTCAGCGCTCAGTGCCCATGATATTGGGCGTGCCGGTGTAACCCGATGTGCCGCGATATTGCGGCGCGGTCTCGCCATAGCGCGGCGCGCGGCGCTCGGCTTTGGCGCGCTTGGTCTTGCGCTTGTCCTGCGTGTTGGTATCGGACGTCACCGGCCTTGCCGGTTGGAGCCCGCCAATCTGCCGCAGCGCGGCGTCGGCCGCGCGTTCGCCGGATTCCCAGGCGCCGCCGACCGTGCCCCACAATGTTTCATGCGCGGCTTCGCCGGCATACCAGACATTGCCGGTGATCGGACCGAGCAATTGGCGCCGTGCGAATTGGCTGCCCGGCACCGCGGCCGACCAGGCGCCGAGCGTATAGGGATCGCTGTTCCAGCGCGTCGCAGCTTTGCGGCCGATGGCGTTCTTTATTTCCGCGCCGTAAAGGCCCACCAGCCAATCCGTGGCGAAGGCGAACATCGCGGCTTCGCCTTTCGCCGTCAGGTCGCGACCGAAAGATCCCGCGACATCGATGACGCAGAGCGGCGTGCCTGACACGTTGGCGAGCATCGCGGCCGTGCGGTTGTCGTTGGATTTTTCAAAGACTAGATCGTCGCTGTCGAGCCCAAGCGGATTGCCGACGAGTTCGAGCGCGATGTGATCGTAGCTGCCGAGCACCATGCGCCCGAAGGCGTCGAACTGATGATGCTCGAGATCGGGCGTGAATTTCAGTCCGCCGGACGAAATGACATTGGTGGGCACGGTGACGATCGCGGTGCGCGCGTTGATCGTGCCCTTCGCCGTGACGACGGAAATTCCGCTGCGCGTATCGATCGACGTCGCCGGCGTCGAGAGCTGCACCGTGAGACCTTGGGCCAGCGCGGCGAGGAGAGTGCCGAGACCCTGCTTGGCGAAAGCCGCCGTCTTGCGCTCGGCCGCCTTGGCGAAATCGAACGACGACACCTGCGTCAAATCCTTCGCGCAATTATACGGGCCGAGCACGAATTCGACGGTCGGTTTCCAATCGCCGAGATCGGCCGGCATCGCCTGTTCGCAGGGCGCGTCGGACTTGCGCGCGATGTCGTCGATGGCGCGCGTGGCGCGGACCTGCGCCGCCAAAAAATCCTCGAGCTCGCCCTCACGCGCGAAGCGGCGTCCGATGCGCACCTTCTGGCTGCGCGGGGCTGGATAAATGTCGCCGCGGTTCGGCGCGAGCTTGGTGAGCGGATTGGAGTCCGGCAGATAGAGCCAATGCGCGCCGCGGTCATAGGGCACGCCGAACGTCGTGGTGTCGGTGATGGCGCGGCCGCCGATATGGTCGGTCGCCTCGATCAGAACATAGCGCCGGCCGGCGGCGGCAATTTTGCGCGCGGCGGCGATGCCGGCGGCGCCGGCGCCGACGATCGCGACATCGACCGGGCCGGACGTCGGCGCGGTCGCGGCGAATACGGGATTACCTACAGCAAGCATTTCTGCAGCAAGCATTTCTGCAGAAAGCATTCCTGCAGGAAGCATTCCCGCAGGAAGCGCTTGGCGCGCGGCGAAAGCTGCCGAGGCGGCGAGGAGGGAACGTCGGCTCAGTAGCGCCATGTTAGCCGTGTCATGGTTTGTCGCGTTATGCTTTCCGAGTGCTGAACAATGTGGCCGCACATTGCCCGAACTGCGCCCAGCGCGCAATTCCGGCCAATTTCCGGAATTTTGCACGTGAACGAAATCGCAACGGAGTTCGATTAAATTGCGACAAGAAAAGATGCGGTCAAACCGCGCGCGAGCATGATCCGGAAAAGTGGGCACCGGTTTTCCGAAAAGATCATGCTCTGAAGAAATGGCTGGGAGGCCACCCCATGAGCAAAATGCTCGATGGCGTTGGGCGCTTGATCGCCCGTTATCTGCAAAAGCCCATTCCGGGCTACGAGCCGTTTACGCCGAGCGATCCCGAGGCGCTGCGCCAATCGCTGCTGCCCGGTGACGTGTTGCTGGTCGAAGGCAACAATAATGTTTCCGGCGTCATCAAATATCTCACGCAATCGACGTGGTCGCATTCGGCGCTCTATGTCGGACAGCTTCCCGGCCGCGCGACGGATGAAGGCGAGCCGCATGTATTGATCGAAGCCAATCTCGGCGAAGGCGTCGTCTCGGCGCCGCTGTCGAAATACACACCCTTCCACACGCGCATTTGCCGCCCGGTCGGCCTGGCCGAAGACGATTGCGCCGCCGTCTGCGCCTATGCCATCGCGCGCATCGGCTTTGCCTACGATCTGAAAAATATCATCGACTTGTTGCGCTATCTGTTCCCGATGCCGGTGCCGCAACGGTGGCGGCGGCGCTGGATCGCGCTCGGATCGGGCGATCCGACGCGGATCATCTGCTCGGCGCTGATCGCGGATGCGTTCACGGCAGTGCGCTATCCGATCCTGCCGAAAATCAAGCTCGCCGGCAGCCAGCAGGCGCGCGAGGAAATTCTGGAAATCCGCCACTCGTCGCTCTATTGCCCGCGCGACTTCGACATTTCGCCCTATTTCAACGTGGTGAAGCCCACGATCGTCCGCGGCTTCGACTACAAGCGATTGCAATGGGCCGACCAGTCGCGCGGACCGGAAGAATCGCTTATTCCGCTGGTGCCGGAAGCCGCCGCCGACGAAGTCGAGGCGATGGTCGCCTGAACCGCCGTCATTCCGGGGCGCGGCTGTTAGCCGCGAACCCGGAATCCATATCCACAGCACGCGAAATAATGTAATGCACTGCCCGCTTCAGGCGGCAGGGGTTATGGATTCCGGCTCGCGCGGAGCCTGTCATCGGGCCGGCCGAAGGCCGGACCCGTTGGCTTGGCCGGAATGACGAGAGAAAATGCCCATGATCGACGACGTCATCAACGCGATTACCCAGATGTTCTCGCCGCCGCTGCGCGCGGTGCTGTGGCGCTCCATTGGGCTGGCGCTGGCGCTCATCGTCGCCGTCGGCATCGCGCTCGAACGCATCATTGTCTGGCTGCTCGGCGCCGGCAGCGCCTCGGTCGAAACCACGCTCGGCCCGCATGCGCACGCGCCCGCCACCGCGCTCGCCTGGCTGCTGTCATTCGCGGCGGGGCTCGGCATTGTCGTCGGCAGCGTCATGCTGATGCCGGCGGTGACGGCGGTGGTCGGCAGCTTTTTCGCCGACCGCATCGGCGACGAGGTCGAGCGCGCTTTTTATCCGGCCGATCCGCCCGGCAAGGCGCTGCCGCTGTGGCTCGCGCTGTGGGAAGGCACTAAGACCGCGCTCCTCGCCATCTTGATCTATCTGGTCGCCGCGCCGCTTATTCTTTTCGCCGGCTTCGGCGCGGTGATCTTCTTCCTCGCCACCGCCTACATTCTCGGCCGCGAATATTTCGAGCTTGCCGCCATGCGCTTCCGGCCGCCGGTGGAGGCGAAACTGCTGCGCAAGCGCAACGCCGCGCTGGTTTATATCGGCGGCTTGTTCATCACCGCCTTCGTCTCGATCCCGATCGTCAATCTGGCGACGCCGATCTTCGCCATGGCGCTGATGGCGCATCTGCACAAGCGGGTGAGCGCGAAGCAGGTGGTGGCTTCATAGACTCAGCGGTCGAGCATGCGAATTCCCTCTCGCCAACGGGGAGAGGGAGAAGATGTCAGCCCCACACCTCGTCCGCCAATTCCACGACCATGCGCAGCTTCGCCCATTGCTCTTCCTCGGCAAGCTCATTGCCTTCTTCCGTGGAGGCGAAGCCGCATTGCGGCGAAAGCGCGAGCTGATCGAGGGCGGCAAATTTGGTCGCTTCCTCGATGCGGCGCTTGACGTCGTCTTTCTTTTCCAGCGTGCCGGATTTGGTGGTGATGAGGCCGAGCACGACGATCTTGTTGCCCTTGGGCAGAAAGCGCAGCGGCTCGAAGCCGCCGGCGCGCGAGGTGTCGTATTCGAGGAAATAGCCGTCATAGTTCAGCTTGCCGAGCATGATCTCGGCCACCGGCTCGTAGCCGCCTTCGGAAATCCAGGTCGAGCGGAAATTGCCGCGGCAGACATGCGTCGTCACCACCATGTCGGCCGGCTTGCCTTCGAGTGCCATGTTGATGACGCGGGCATAGTCCTGCTGCAAACGGTCGGCATCGAGGCCGCGGTCGCGCGCCTTTTTTAGCTCGGCCTGCGAGCACAGATAAGCCCAGGCGGTGTCGTCGAATTGCAGATAGCGGCAGCCGGCGTCGTAGAAGCCGCGGATCGCCTGCTTATAGGTCTTCGCCAGATCGTCGAAAATGGCGCTGCGGTCGGCATAGAATTTCTTGTCGACGGCGTCCGGCTCGAGGCGGAAATGCAGCGTCGCCGGACTGGGGATGCACATTTTCGGCGTCACGCGCGTATGCGCCTTGAGAAACTTGAAATGCTCCAGCATCGGGTGAGTGGAGAAGCCGAGCTTGCCGGTGATGCGCGGTGTCAGGTGTCGCGTCTGCACGCCCTGGAACTGGATGCCGTGATCGATCTCGTGGATCTCGACGCCGTCAAGCATGCCGTAGAAATCGAAATGCCACCACGAGCGGCGGAATTCGCCGTCGGTCGCAAGCTTCAGCCCGGCCTCTTCCTGCTTCTTGATGATCTTCTCGACCTCGCGGTCCTCGACCTCGGCGAGCTGCGCGGCGCTGATCTCGCCCTTCTCGCGCTTGGCGCGGGCTTCCTTCAAAGGCGCGGTGCGCAAAATGCTGCCGACCACGTCGGCACGGAACGGCGGCTTGTTTCTCATCATCGGGGCGATCCTCCACCGAATTCGTTGGCGCTTAACAAGCCGGAGGCGTTGGTCTCGTCAACTGCAAACTGTATTGCCGAACGAGGATGGGCGGCGTCCCATAGCCCACTTTCGCTTATCTCAAAAATGAGATAGAAGGCGGCCATGGCCTGGCGGGTCGATATTCTGAACGAAACTGTCGCGGCGGAGATCGCGGCGCTTCCGGCAGATATGCAGGCGCGGCTTCTGCGGCTTGTCGAGCGTATCATCTCAGCGGGATTGCAAAGCCTCAGCGAGCCTCACGTAAAGCAACTGGAAGGTAAGCTATGGGAACTGCGCCTGACAGGCCGAGATGGAATAGCAAGAGCGCTTTACGTCACCGCAACCGGCCAGAGGTGGTGGTGCTCCGAGCGTTCGTAAAGAAAACACAAAAGACGCCGCGCGCCGAAATCGAACTCGCGCTGCGGCGGGCAAAGGACATCAGATGACTATCCCGTTCCAGAAGCTTAAAGCGCGTCTGCTCGCCAACCCCAAGGTCAAGGCGGAATACGACGCGCTTGCGCCGGAGTTCGAGATTTCCGCTGAGCTGGTGAAGGCTCGTTTGCGTGCCGGATTATCCCAAGCGGAACTTGCCGCGCGGATGGGTACGAGCCAGTCCAGCATCGCTCGGCTCGAAAGCGGCCAAACGCTGCCAAGCACTAAAACTCTGCTGCGCTTCGCCAAGGCTACCGGCAGCAAGTTTCATGTGCGCCTTCTGGCGGCGTGATGCCTCACACGTCGATCGTAACCTTGCCGCCGATCACCTCCACCGGATAGGTCTTCACCGGCACCATGCAGGGCGGCGACACAACTTCGCCGGTGCGGATATTGAACTGGCCGTTGTGGAAGTTGCACTCGACGATGTCGTCCTCGATATAGCCTTCCGACAATGAGCCCGGCCCGTGGGTGCATGTATCGTCGGTGACGAAAAACTGGCCGTCGATATTGAACACCGCCAGCACCAAGTCTTCGATCTCGACCTTGATCGCGGCGCCGGGCGCGACTTCGTCGGTGCTGCAAATATCGATGCGTTTTGCGGACATGTGTGGCGGTCTCGTTTGTGGATTTGCCGTAGGGAGGAGGGTCGTTATACAGGACGGAACGCATAATGAAATGCCCAGCGGGGGCCGGTATAGTGCGGCCCGCTAGGGGCGGGACGGCGTAGAGGAGCGTGAGCCATGGAGAGTGAGTCGGCCCGGATGGCCTCGGCGGGGGAGGCCAAATTCCGCATCGACCGGCCGAATTCGCAAGCCCGCGCCGTCAAGGTGATTGCGCTCGACGCGCCGAGCGAGCGGGCCGTCAAGGAACTCGCCCAGTCGCCATGGCAGCGCGCGAGCTTCCTCACGGCGACAGCCTTTTCCGGCGCGCCGCGCCAGGGCGAGCCGTTTTCCATGAACGGCTGGCTCAACGATCTTGCCGGCCGCACCAAAAATCTGGTCGACGAAGTGAATACCGCCGATCTCGTGGTCATGGTCGCGACCGCCGGCGAGAATGCCGCCGCGGCCGCCATTATCGGCGAAGCCTGCAGCCTCAAGCATGTGATGACCACGGCGCTCATCCTCGTGCCCCCACCCTACCCTCCTCCGCATGCGGGGGAGGGTAGGGTGGGGGCACGCGACGAGACGCTGTCGAAAATGCTCGCGCAATTGCGGCCACACGCCATGATGCTCGTGATTTCGAGCGCCGACGAATACATCAAGGACATGCTCACGGCGCTGCGGGCGTAAGAGCAGGTGACGGAGTTCCAATGAAATTTACCGGTGAGTTGACGGTGAAGGTGCCGCGCGCCGAAGTGTACAAGGCGATGCGCGACGCGCGGATGCTGGCGTCCTGCGTCGACGGCGTCCGCGATCTGCAGGAGACTTCGCCAGACCATTACGCGGCCGTGTTCGAAACCAAAGTTGCCTACATGAAATTCAGCTTCAAGGTCGCTGTCGAAGTGACGCGCGCGGTCGAGCCGAGCGAGATCGAAGCCAAGGTCGAAGGCACGCCGCTCGGTATTGTCGGCCGGCTCACGGCGACGTCGCTGACCCGGCTCTCCGACGCCGGCCAAGGCGGCGAACAAGGCACCAAGATCGACTACGAGGTCGAGGCCGCGCTCACCGGCAAGCTCGGCAGCCTCGGCCAGCCGGTGCTGCGCTCCAAGGCCAAGGAGATGGAACGGCAATTTGCCGCGCGGCTCGAGGCGGCTTTTGCCGCGCCGGCAACTTCGTAACCAGTTCCGCCGTCCGGAGACATTTGAGACGGCGCTGGCCGCAGCGCTAAGTCTCCATTGATTGCATACCTACTATTTTGCCTGAGAGGAATTTGAACTCAAGGACGGCCCCGAAGGGGCCGCCGCCCATTAGCGCGTTCACGCGCGTAAAACGCACGATTGGGCGGTGCGCTTCGCGCATCCTTGACTTCAAATTCCTCTCAGGCACCCTTTGGCCGTGCAATCAATGAATAAATCTGCCTCGTTCGGCGTGTTCTCACCACCCGGCGACATGACCGCTTCGTGACCTGACCAAATCTTTCCGCTAGACTTTGACGTGAGGGTGAAGGCGAGGGCGCACGTCGCGCCGAAGCAGGATCAACCTGCGCTTGCCGGAATTTAATGACGGGGGAGGCCGACATGGCGCAGATGACGGATGTTTCCACGGGCGCGACGGGCGCACTGCCTTGGTACAAGTCGCTCACCGGCAACCAATGGCGCATGCTGATTGCCGCCAATCTCGGCTGGCTGTTCGACGGCTACGAGACCTATGCGCTCATTCTCACCGTTGGGCCGGCGATGCACGCGCTGCTCGAACCTTCGCAATATGCGCAGATCCCGGCTTTCGCCGGCACGGTGATCTCGATCACGCTGCTCGGCTGGGGCATCGGCGGCATTTGCGGCGGCATTCTCGCCGATTATATCGGCCGCCGCCGCACCATGATCTACGCCATTCTCGCTTATTCGATCATGACCGGGCTCACCGCGTTCTCGTTCAACTGGATTTCGTTCGCGGTTCTGCGCTTTCTGGTCGGCATCGCCATCGGCTCGGAATGGGCGACCGGCTCGTCCATGCTGGCGGAGCTGTGGCCGCAGAACGCGCGCGGCAAAGGCGCCGGCCTGATGCAATGCGGGCTCGGCATCGGTTTTTTTCTCGCCAGCTTGATCTGGCTGTTTGTCTCCGGCTACGGGCCGGATGCGTGGCGCTACATGTTCGTCATCGGCATCCTGCCGGCTTTGCTGACGGTGTGGATCAGAAGCTCGATCGATGAATCGCCGGTCTGGCAGCAAGTCGACGCGGCGCGGCGCGACGCCTATGCGCGCAAAGGTTCCGGCGCGCCGCTGTCGGCGCACGACCAGGCGCTCACCCGCTTCACGGTCGCCGATCTGTTCGTCGATCCCACCACGCGCAAGCGCGCCATTCTCGTCTTCTTCATGTCGCTCACCACGACGCTGGCGTGGTGGGGCATCTCGTCCTGGGTGCCGCCCTATATCGCGTCCGTCGCCGCCAAGTCGGGCCTGCCCGGCCCGCAATGGGCGAGCTATGCCGGCATGGCCTATAATGCCGGCGCCATCATCGGCTATGCGAGCTTGGGCTTCCTTGCCGACCGCTTCGGCAGGAAGCCCGTGGTGATGATCTTCTTCGCCATGGCCTTTCTGATGACGCCGGTGCTGTTCCTGTGGACCCAGGATCTGACGCTGCTCTTGATCGCGGCGGCGGTGAATGCGTTCTTCACGCTCGGGCAATATTCCTGGATGCCGGTGTGGCTGCCGGAACTGTTCCCGACGCGCTCGCGCGCCACGGGCTTAGCGTTCGCCTTCAACGCGCCGCGCTTCATCGCCTTTCTCGGCCCGCTCTATGCCGGGTTCCTGATCACGCAATTCGGCGGCTTCAGCCATGCGGCGATGACGATTGCCTGTATCTATGCGCTCGGCTTCATCGTGACGCCGTTCCTGCCCGAGACCAACGGCAAGCCGCTGCCGGCGTAAAAAACGCGTGCTCCCTCTCCCCGCACGCGGGGAGAGGGTTGGGGTGAGGGGGCTTCTCCGCTGGGCGCCAACTTGCGATACCGGGCACGCAGTACAACACATCGTCGTCATGGCCGGACTTGTTCCGGCCATCCACGACTTCACCACCGCGAGATCAAGAAAGACGTGGATGCCCGGCACAAGGCCGGGCATGACGACTCAGTGCGCTGTCCACACGCTGTGGATTTTCCCCGAATGTGTTTTGACTCCGCGCCGCTGCGCGCGGAGCATATCGCCATGGAGAGACTCGATCACACGCGCACTGTCGTCGCGGCGCTTGTGCATTTGGGCGATGCCGGCATTGATCACATGCGCCTGGATCGCACCGGCCTGTCGCGCAAAGTCGACGCCCTGGTTGATGCTTATCTCGTGAGTTTCAGCTCCAGCGCCAGGCAAACGACGGCGATGCGCAAAATCCTCGCCGACGAATTCCTCGCCACAGCCCCGTTCACCGAACTGAGCTACCGCATCTGGCGCCGCATCATGCGCGAGGACACCGACGCACCGGAGCCGCCGTTGCGCGTGAGCAGTGATCTACTGTTGCCGGAGCTGGATTTTTTGCCGCTGGGTGTTGCCGCGTAGGCTCAGTCTGTAGGGCGGATTAGCCAAAGGCGTAATCCGCCGCCTCGATGATTCAATGGCGGATTACGCTTCGCTAATCCGCGCTGAGCGAAATAATTTGAATGTGCGGATGCACTGTCGCCGGATGACAAGATTGACGAACGCTTTTTCAAAAACGCTCGCCAATCATCGGCACGCGATGGCGCTGCATTTCCTCTACTACAATTTCGTGCGCATTCATCAGACGCTCAAAATGAGCCCGGCAATGGCCGCTGGCGTATCCAAGCGTCTATGGGAAATGAAAGACGTTGTGGATATGCTTGAGGCTTGGGAGGCAACGCAGGCGTGATGAGATTGATCCGAACTGCCGCACTAATCGCCGTCGCCTTCTTTATCGGGCTACTCATTATCTATCGCTTCGACTGGCGAATGGCCATCACCGTATTTGGGATCGCTATTGGGATGGCTGTGGTGGTGCCGTTCCTAGGGTAGTCACCGTTTCAGAGACACACAGGCGATCTGAAATGTGGCAAAACCGCCTCGCCAGACTGGACCACTACCCGAAATCCAAGTCCCCATAGCGGTGATTATCCCTTGACAGTTGTCACCATTTCAGTTATATTACTCTCCGAATCTCGCTCACGTAAGGGACGCCATCGCGAGGGTGCTCTCGATTGTGCGGAGCGAGTGCGGTGCCCGCGCGCGGAACGACACACTCCGCACCCGGGCGGTTTCGGGCATCATGCTGACCGCCACTACGAGCGGTCCGTGGGGTGCTGCCACTGGACTGGGATAGGCAGGGGTGGGTAACGCCCACTCAGCGAAGAGCGTTGCAATGGCGGCCGCGTCCCAGAAAGCCTGGCCTGAAGCCGCGCGAAACGGGCGAAAGCCCGCTGGCAAGAGCCGCGGTGAGACGCCGATAGGCGAGCGTGCTCCGTCGGGCACGCTGCCGCGTCCGGTTGGCGCGGACAATGATTGGTTGGCCTATCGGCGTTTCGCCTCCCTTTCTTTCTTTAGTTCGTAGCTTTGTAGGGTGGGGCTGAGCGTAGCGAAGCCCACGCGGTGAGGGCTTGAGGACTGCCAGCGTTGGCACGGCGCTCCGCGCCTTAGCCCACCTTACAAAGATGTGTTTGCAAGACTCGGGCGCAATCGCGTCGCGAGAAGGTTTTTCCTTTTCGTCATTGCTCCGTGGTGGCGAGGTGGGAATCTATGCGTGCAATGAAATCAGTTGGCGCGACCAACACAACAATCGAAGGAATCCCGGTCGAGCGCTACAAGGCCCGCTTCAACGCGGAGAAGGCGATGCTGCAACGCCATTATTGCAGCGTCTTCAAATTCTGGCGGACGTGCGGGTTAAAGCCGTGCCGCAAGATGCGGGCTTGCATGGGCGATGCGAATGCCTGCCTCAAGCGCGGCGAGAGAACGGTCCCGCGCCGCATGCAGTGGGATGCGCGGCAGGAGATTCTCGCGGCGACGCCCGAGAGCGCGGGGCCGCCCGAGCGCGCGGCGCGCGAATCCATGCCGGTTGAACTCTATCGGTAGTGCCATGATCAGAAAAAGCAAAAGCTGCCATCGCGAGGAGGCGTCGCATTTCATCCTCCCCCGCGATAGCGGGGCAGGATGAAGAGTGTGGCTCACCGCGCCTCCGTCAATTCCAGGCTGTCGGCCCGCCGCTGGCTGGCGATCATCGCCGTGCGCAACAGAAATTGCCGCGCGCGCTCGGGGTCGGCCGCCATCGCGCGCAGCTCGCCGAGATTGCGCTTGCGCGTTTCCGGGTCGCGCGCCTCGAGCCGGTTCTTGTTGGCGATCGATTGCTCCTGGACGAATTCGACCGCGACGGTGCGCCGTTGCAGGTCGTAGAGATCGAGCAGCCGGTCGGGCTCGCCATCGAGAACGACGCGCGCGAGCTTGTCCGACAGATTCACCGCGTCCTGGATGCCGCCGTTCAGTCCCATGCCGCCGATCGGATTGTTGACGTGGGCGGTATCGCCGGCAAGCAGCACGCGGCCCTTGCGGAACGTCTCGGCGACGCGCTGATGCGTCACATAAAGATTGCGATGCACGATCTCGTAGGGCGTGTCGGACGGGAAAAACGATTGGATGCGGGTCTGCGCACCGGCGTCGCTCAAGATATCGTCCTCGCTCAGCGCCGGATCGGCCGGATACACGGTGCGCCACAGGCCGGGCGGGCCGTCGGCCGAGACCTTGAAGCAATTGCACCACTCGCCCGGGTCGGCGAAATAGCTGCGATAGCAATAGCCGCGCTCGGCCGCGAAATCGAACGGCGTCGTCAGCACGATGAAGCGTTCGGGCCAGGTGAAGCCCTCGAACTTGATATCGGAAAGCTTGCGCACGGTGCTGCGGCCGCCTTCGGCGCCGATCAGATGGCCGCCGGAGTGCGAGGTAACGCCGGACGGGCCGCGCACCTCGACGCCGACCGAGACGGCCGTCTGCGCCACGCCGATGACTTCATGATTGAACATCACTTCGACGTTCGGAATTTTGCGCAACCGCTCGAGAATAAGATTGGAAGTCTTGAACTGCTCGCACTGGATGACGAAAGGATGCCGCGTGTCATCTTTCAGAACGGCGTGATCGAACTCGGCAACGAGCTCGCCGCTCGGCCGGTCCCAGAACTGAAAGATCGGCGCCACCAGGCCGACGCGTGCCATGTCGTCTGCAAGTCCGCTGTCGGCAAGGAGATCGAGCGTCGCCGGATGTGTCGTCGCCGCGCGCGGATCGGCCTGCGGGCCGCTGTTGAGGTCGAACAGCCGCACCGGCACGCCGCGGCGGCCGAGCAGCCACGCGCACAGGAGCCCAACCGGCCCGCCGCCGGCGATCAACACTCTACGGTCGTCAGTCGTCACGCGAAAACTCCACCTCTCTATGGCCAGCGGCGGACTATGAACGCTCATCCGCTCACGGCCAATACGTGGCCAATACACCGGAAGCATTGCAATGCTTGCAACGCGCAGCCGGCGGCGCAGCCATGCTTTTAAGAGGCTCCGGCGCGCGACATTCGGGTTGCTTGCCGGTTGCTTGCCGCCTCCTTGCCGGTTCCTTGACAGCCCCGGCCGTGACAGCGCAGAACGCCCGCACGCCCCTTCACGACCAGAGACAAAAGCCCCATAAATCATGAGCACTGAACGAAAGCCGGTGGCGTTCGGCGACATACGCGGATGGATGAAAGCGCTCGACGCCGCGGGCGAATTGCAGCGCGTCGAGGCCGAGGTCAATTGGGACATCGAGCTCGGCACCATCGCGCGTCTGGCGCAAGGCGCCGGCACCGGGCCCGCAGTGCTGTTCAATAATATCCGCGACTATGGCGCCAATGCTCGCTGCCGGCAGGTTTTCACCGGCGGTCTGTCGAGCGCGCGACGCGTCGCCATGATGTTCGGCCTGCCGCCGGATACGCATCCGCGCGAATTGGTGAAGCTCGGCCGCACCGTGCTCGGCGACAGCGTGCCGCCGAAAGTCGTCGCCACCGGTCCCGTGAAGGAGAACATCGTCAAGGGCGACGATGTCGATCTCTACGAATTGCCGGTGCCGCAATGGAATCGTCTCGACGGCGGCCGCTACATCATGACTTACGGCGGCGTCGTCACCAAAGATCCGCAGAGCGGTGTGATGAATGTCGGCATCTATCGCGGCATGATCGCTGCCAAGAACAAGATTCCGATCCTGATGTGGCGCGCCCAGCATATCGGTCACCACGTCACCGCCTGGCAGCAGGCCGGCCATAAGGAAATGCCGATCGCCGTCGCCATCGGCTGGGAGCCGTCGCTCGGCTTTGTCGCCGGCTCGCCGGTGCCCAAGGGGCTGTGCGAATACGACGTCATCGGCGCCGTGCGCGGCGCGCCGGTCGAGCTCGTCAAATGCGAGACCGTCGATCTGCACGTGCCGGCCACCGCCGAAATCGTGATCGAGGGCTATCTCGGGCTCGATCCCGAGACCTACACGATGGAAGGCCCGTTCGCCGAAGTCACCGGCTATGTCGCCGGCGACAAATCGCCGAAGCCGACCATCCGCGTCACCGCCATCACCCACCGCAAGGACCCGATTTTCCGCGGCACCATCGAAGGCTCGATGCCCGGCTCTTTTTCTGAGAACGGCATGTGCTCCTCGATCATGCGTTCGGCGACGGCATGGAACGTGCTCGACCGCGCCGGAGTGCCGGGCATCACGGACGTGTGGTGTCCGCCGGTGCAGGCCGGCGTGAACATCGTCGTGCAGATCAAGCAGAGCTATCGCGGCCAGGCCAAGCAGGTGGCGAACGCGCTGTGGGGCTCGTCGGCCGGGCACGTGCGCTATAAGCACGTCACGGTAGTGGACGACGATATCGACATTCACGATTACGCCGCCGTCGATTGGGCGATCGCGTACCGCGTCAATGCCGGCGACGACGACATCGTCATCATGCCGGCGACGTTCGGCCTCGGGCTCGATCCGTCGACCCGCAAGCGCGACCGCAACACGTCTTTGTATGGCACCGGCAAGTGGAACCGCATGCTGATCGACGCCACCATCAATCTCGACCACGATCCCGATCCCGATCTCGGCGGCGCGCGCTTCCCGCCGACGGTGTGGCCGGAGCAGAGAGATCTCGACGCGGTCACCTCGCGCTGGAGCGAATTGGGTTTCGATAAGAAGAAGTGATGTTAGTCATTCCCGCGAAAGCGAGAATCCATGGCCCCAGTGGTGCAAGTCCTGCACCGGCAGTGAGTATGGGTCCCCGCTTTCGCGAGGACGACGCGCGTGTTTACGCCACCGGCAATTGCGGCTTGCCTTCCGGCACCTGCATGTCGAACGCCGCGAGCAGAATTGCGGTGCTGGTGTAAACGCCCATGAGCATGACGAGCTGAACCAGCTTCGACGGCTCGAACAAAGCTTTCACGCGGGCGAAAGCCGCCGACGTGACCTTGTGGTCGCAAAGCACCTGGCGGCCGAGCTCGATGACCGCCGCGTAAGTTTCGTCGAGGCCTTGCGTGCTCTTCCTATGCTTGATGACGTCGATGACTTCGGCCGGCACGCCGACTTGCAAAGCTTCCGGTTCGTGCGCCGCCCATTCGAACCGGCTGTCCATCTCGCGCGCGACGGCAAGGATCGCGACCTCGCGGACTTTCGGATCGAAGCCCGCCTGAAAGCGCAAGTACGAATTCATCGTATTGTGCGCGTCGACCGTGCCGGTGCTGTAGAGATGAATGCCCGCGGGCCCGCGCAGACCGACGATGGTTTTTCCCGGCGTGCTGGCGCGATCGTAAGCGCGCTTGCCGGCTTCGTCCAAGTCCTCGCGCTTGGGCAGCGGCAGGCGAAATCCGGATTGTGGGTCGATGTCTGACGGCGCCATTTTCTTCCCTTTACGTTCGTTATGTTTGCGCGGCGAGTGTGCCACAACGCGGTTGCGCGTTCAGCCGGTTTGCTCGATCATCCCGCGCTCTAATGACACTAACATAGTGGAGACGACGCCCGATGTTCTTCGAAGGCTTTATCCGCAGCGAGATCAAGACCTCAGGCGCGCGCATCGTCACGCTCAAAGGCGGCAACGGCCCGCCGCTTTTGCTTTTACACGGCAATCCGTTCAGCCATCTGTCGTGGCAGAAATTCGCGCCGCAACTGGCGCGGGACTTCACCGTGATCGCGACCGATCTGCGCGGCTACGGCGATTCCGAAAAAGTGCCGGGCGGCGAGAACCATTCCAACTATTCATTCCGCGCCATGGGGCAGGATCAGTTCGAAGTCATGGCGGCGCTCGGCTACGACAAGTTCTACGCCACCGGCCACGATCGCGGCGGGCGCGTGCTGCACCGCATGTGTCTCGATCATCCGGAGAAAATTGCCCGTGCCGCGATTCTCGATATCATTCCGCAGCACCACCTGTTCAACAATACGTCCAAAGCCTGGGGCACATTCTCGTGGCACTGGTTCTTCATGATTCAGCCCTACGATTTCCCCGAGCGCCTGATGAGCGCCGAGCCGGATTTTTTCATCGAGAAGAAGCTGTCGAAGACCAAGCAAGGCCTGAGCTTCTTCGATCCGGCGGCGATCGCCGAGTACAAGCGCTATTTCCGCAATCCGGCGACCGTCCACGCCATGTGTGAAGACTATCGCGCCACAGCCGGCATCGACTTCGACATGGACACCAAGGATTTCGAGGCCGGCCGGAAGAACGCGGTTCCGCTACTCCTGTTATGGGGCGCGACCGGCGGCGTCGGCCGCAACTCAAGGCCGGCGCCAGGCGAAATCTGGCAGCGTTATGCGTCGGACATCCGCGGCGCCAAGGCGCTGCCGTGCGGACATTATCTCTCCGAAGAGGCGCCGGACGAGACGTATAAGGAATTGCGGGAGTTTTTTGTCGATGGGGAGCTTGCTTAGCTCGCCTCCGGCAATGGCTCCGCCAAAAAGTTCTTCATTGCGTACCAGAGCAGCTGCCGGTTCTTGCCGAACACTTCGTTGTGCGACGTATTCGGCAGGATCACATATTGCCGGTCGCCGTTGCGCAGCTTGGCGAAGAAGTCGAGCAGATCCTCGTTGGTCGAATTGCCGTCCCATTCGCCGCGCGTCATCAGCACGGGGCACGTCACTTTCGCCGGATCGACCAGCGGCAGGTTCGCCGCCATGTCGACATAAGTGCCGGTCGGCACCGAGTCGCCGTATTTCATTTCGTTGGCAACGAGCGCGTCGGCCACGGCCGGGTCGTAAGCCGAAGGATGGCCGTCACGGCTGAAGATCGAATGCACCATGGCGGCATCGCGTTTGCGCCGCGGACTGGCGCGCAATTCGGCAAGATGTTTCTGCCGCCGTTCGATTTCGGCGGCGCCGTTGCCCTTATAGGTAAAGGCCGTGAGGATGAGCCGTTCGACGCGATCGGGTTTTGTTTGCGCAAACGCGCCGGCGCGAATCGCGCCGGAGGACTCGCCGAAGAAATGATATTTGGTCTGGCCGGTTTCGCGCTGCAGCACGTCCAGCCCCGCCGTGAGGTCCGCGACCCCGCTCGCGATATCGGAATTGCCGGAGGTTACCGTCGAGCGGCCGTAGCCTTCATGGTCCATAGTCCAGACGTCGAAGCCGTAACGGGCGAAAACATCCATCAGCGAGTATTCGCCTTTGCCCGGAACGGTCAGGTCGTAGCTCGAAAGCGACGACAGCGAGGAGCCGTGCACCAGAAACAGCACCGGAAGCGGCTTCGCGCCGGCCGCGGGCGCGCCGATGCGCTTGCGAAACATGAACAGCTTCACGTCGCCCTTATTGGCCCAGTATTCGCCGCTCCAGATATTGGCCGCCGCAGGTTCCGCGGTCTCGGCCTGCGCCCCGCCGATAAGGCCCGCTCCAATGCCGAGACCGGCTCCCGCTATCAGGGTGCGTCGTGCGATAGGACGATCGTTCATGGTGCCCTCTCTATGCCTTGTCAGTGTGGCTTATGGGATCGGAGCGTTTCCTCAATGATTTACGGCGAGGATAGCAGCGGCGCAAACGCTTGGCAGATAGGGGTGTGGCCAAACATCGCGCAAGCGCGGCAGCCTTTAGGCGTGCTTAGGTGCGAATACGGACCCAAATAGGGGATGATCGGTGGATTTGCCGCTCTCGCGCCGGCGCATAACATCTGCTAGTTGGGGCCGGTTCCCGCTGGCGTCCGATTGCAAATTTCGCACGTGTTTGCGGCACAAATCGAAGCGAGCTTCGGCATCACTGGGACAGCGAAAAATGTATGTTACGCACGCGGTCTTCGACGTTCCTAAGCAAGCTTATGGCTTCATCGCCGGAACTTTAAATTCACCAAACTAGGGCGGAACGAGATTTGTCGATGGATGCGCAAGCAGCCGGTCCGGAGCACGGTCTATTGAAGTCGCTGCGCGGCCGCGTGCGTTTCCTCGACCGCAAGGTCGGCTTGCGGCGGCTCGGCATTGCCGTCAGCCTGACCATGGTCGCGATCGCCGTGGTCGTGCTCTATCACATCCTGCACGACATCGATCCCGACTCGCTGATCGACGCCGTCGAAGCGACCGACTGGAAAACGCTGATCATCGCCGGGCTGTTCGTCGTCGGCGGCTATCTCACGCTTACTTTCTACGATCTGTTCGCGCTGCGCACGATCGGCCGCCCCGAAGTGCCGTACCGCGTCGCGGCTCTTGCCGGCTTCACCAGCTATGCGGTCGGCCACAATGTCGGCGCCAGCGTATTTTCCGGCGGCGCGGTGCGCTATCGCATCTATTCGAACTGGGGGCTGAGCGTCATCGAGGTCACCAAGATATGTTTCGTCGCCGGCCTCACGTTCTGGCTCGGCAACGCTACGGTGCTCGGGCTCGGCGTTCTTCGCGCGCCGCAAGCCGCGCGCGCCATCGATCAACTGCCGCTGTGGTGCAATCGCGTCATGGCGCTGGTTATTCTCACCATGCTGGTTGCCTATATTGCTTGGGTCTGGGTCAGGCCGCGTGTGATCGGCCGCGACGGCTGGCAAGTGACACTGCCCGGCGGCCCGCTGACGCTGCTCCAGATCGCGATCGGCATCATCGATCTCGGCTGCTGCGCGGCCGCGATGTACATGCTGGTGCCCGACGAACCCAATCTCGGCTTCGTCACGGTGGCGGTGATTTTTGTTGCCGCAACGTTGTTGGGCTTTGCCAGTCACGCGCCCGGCGGTCTCGGCGTGTTCGACGCCGCCATGATGGTTGCGCTGTGGCAGTTCGACAAGGAAGACCTGTTGGCCGGGCTTCTGCTGTTTCGCCTGCTTTATTACATCATCCCATTTGTGATCTCTCTTGCCGTGCTCGGAATTCGCGAAGCCTTGCTCAGCCGTGCCGCGCGTCGCATAAATCAAACGTCACCGCCGCCGTGAACGCGCGGTGACGCGCCGTGCGATCGCCGCGAGGAATTCCATGAGCTTGGCTGAAGACCGAGCACCGCTCACAGGCAAACGCTGGCGCGGCGGCCGGTTTGCGATCGTGGCGGCGGCGCTCGTGTTCGCGGCATTGGCGCTCGCGGGCGCGCTTTCCTACTCTTATGCAATTCTCGGCTTTGCGATCGTGGCCGCGGCCGCCGCGCTTGCGGTCTATACCGGCGAAGAGGAAGAGCGCCGCGGGCCGCCGATTGCCATATCCGAGCGCGGCGACGATTTTCTGCGCGCAGTCGTCGCCGGCCTGCCCGATCCGGTCGTCGCGCTTGATCGCGATGGCCGGGTGATGGCGCTCAACGAGCGCGCCCGCGCGCTCGCGCCGGCGCTCCGCCAAGGCGAGCCGGTTTCGTTTGCGCTCCGCATGCCTGAACTGATCGAAGCCATCGGCCGCGCTGGCGCGCAGGGCGAAGAACAGCGCGTGGTTTATTTCGAGCGCGTGCCGCTTGACCGATGGTTCGAAACTATCGTGATGCCGGTCAAACGCGAAGCGAATGCGACGCGGCCCGATCTCGTGCTGATGACGTTCCACGATCTCACGCCGCTGCGCCGGGTCGAGGAAATGCGCGCCGACTTCGTCGCCAATGCCAGCCACGAATTGCGTACCCCGCTGGCGGCGCTGCTCGGCTTCATTGAAACCTTACAAGGCTCGGCACGCGAAGATGCCAAAGCCCGTGAACGCTTCCTCGCTATCATGCAGGAACAGGCGCGGCGCATGGCGCGCTTGATCGACGATCTGTTGTCACTGTCGCGGATCGAGCTCAACGCGCACCGCCGTCCCGACACGCCGGTCGATCTGGTGCCGATCGTCCGGCAGGTCGCCGACGGATTGGAAACGCTGGCGCGCGACCGCGGCGTGACGCTCCACATCGATGCCGCGAATGCGCTGACGGTGCACGGCGACCACGACGAACTGGTCCGCGTGTTCGAAAATCTGGTCGAGAACGCGCTCAAATACGGCGCCGCCGGCCGGCGCGTCGATATCAAGCTTGGGACGGGCGCATCGGCCGACGGCGAGCCCGAGGCGCTGGTGAGCGTGCGCGATTACGGGCCGGGCATCGCGCCGGAACATCTGCCGCGGCTGACCGAGCGCTTCTATCGGGTCGATGTCGGCGAAAGCCGCGCGCAAGGTGGAACCGGACTAGGTCTTGCGCTCGTCAAGCACATCCTCAACCGGCATCGCGGCCGCTTGACGATCGATAGCGCGCCGGGGGCGGGCGCCACTTTCACCATCCACCTTCCCACGGCCGTTTCCGCGCATCCGCGATAAACCGGTATGCGATCAATACGTTGCGCTGTCATTTGATTGTCATGCAGGGCTCATAGAACGGTTATGTGCCGAACATAACCATGCCCACGCTGCGGGTGACCCTTGCTAGGGCCAATCCTGGTTACAGCGTGCTTCTGACAGACAGCGAGCTCAATCGAAGCTCCCTAACAGGGACGTTAAGCCGATTTCGATCGAAACTTTGACCGGAACTTCACCGGGATTTGGGTCGGCGACCCGCGTCGCCCGAATTTCCACCACAGGAGAATGGACGTGAAACATCTGACCACACTCGCCGTCGCCGGCATGCTGGCCGCGACGGTGCTCCCTGCCGCTGCCGCTGACATCACCGGCGCCGGCTCCACATTCGTCTATCCGGTCCTCGCCAAGTGGGCGGACCAATACAAGAAGGACACCGGTATCGGTCTGAATTATCAGTCGATCGGTTCCGGCGGCGGTATCAAACAGATCACCGCCAAGACCGTTACCTTTGGCGCGAGCGACATGCCGCTGACGCCGGAAGACGTCGCCAAGAACAACTTCGTTCAGTTTCCGGTCATCAATGGCTCGGTCGTTCCGCTCTTGAACCTGCCTGGCATCAAGCCGGGTGAAGTCACGCTCGACGGCCCGACCATCGCCCAGATATTCCTCGGCAACATCACGAAATGGAACGATCCGGCGATCGTGAAGCTCAATCCCGGCGTCAAGCTACCAGCCACCGCGATCGCCGTCGTGCATCGCTCCGACGGCTCGGGCACCACCTTCATCTGGACGAACTATCTGTCCAAGGTCAGTCCGGAATGGAAGTCCAAAATCGGTGAGAATACCGCGGTCGAATGGCCGGTCGGTATCGGCGCCAAGGGCAGCGAGGGTGTTTCCAACAATGTCGGTCAGACCGTGGGTTCGCTCGGCTATGTCGAGTACGCTTACGCCAAACAGAACAACTTGACCTATGCCAAGATGATCAACCACGCGGGCAAGACCGTGTCGCCGACGATGGAGGCGTTCCAAGCCGCCGCCGCCGGTGCCGATTGGACCAGCGCGCCGGACTTCCATGTGATCATGACCGACGCGGCCGGCGACAAGTCGTGGCCGGTTGCCGGTTCGACCTTCATCCTGATGCAAACTGTTCCGACCGACGCGGCCGACTCGGCTGCAGCCCTCAAATTCTTCGATTGGGGCTACAAGAACGGTAAGAAGATGGCGGCCGACCTCGACTATGTTCCGATGCCGGACAGCGTCGTGGCACTGATCGAGAAGGCCTGGAAAGACAAGATCAAGAGCCCGGACGGCAAGCCGGTCTACTGAGATCGACAGAGGCGGGAAAAGGCGCCGTGAAGGCGCCTTTTCCTTTTCCACAGCGGGCGTCAGTAGGCGTTCTTTCGAGGCCCAAACATACCTAGATTAACTCTCCATGCGGGTGGCAAGGGAGAGCTGATGCAAACGGCCCGGAGATGGCAAGTGGCGGACGTTGCGTTGTCGAATCATACAGCGATCCCGGCCGAGGCGGTGGCGCGCACCAAGGCCCTTGGTCGGTTGCGGCTCGGCGACGCGGTGTTTCGCCATTTGACGCGCGCCGCGGCTGTCGGGGTATTGTTGTTGCTGAGCGGCGTCATCATCTCGCTGATCCAAGGCTCGATTCCCGCGATCCGTACTTTCGGCTTCGATTTCCTGGTGAGTCAGCGGTGGAATCCGGTTACGGACAATTACGGCGCGCTTCCGGCGATCTACGGCACGATCCTCACCTCGTTCATCGCCATGCTGATCGCCGTTCCCGTGGGCTTGATGATCGCCTTCTTTCTCACCGAGCTTTGCCCCAAATGGCTGCGGCGACCGATTGGAATCGCGATCGAACTGCTCGCCGGCATTCCGAGCATCATCTACGGCATATGGGGACTGTTTATATTCGCCCCGTTCCTGCAAGCGACATTGCAGCCCTTCCTGATCGACACGCTTGGCAATACTCCGATTATCGGATCGCTGTTCGCCGGGCCGCCCTATGGCATCGGCATCCTGACCTCGGGACTGATCCTCGCCATCATGGTGCTGCCGTTCGTGACCTCGATCACGCGCGACGTGTTCGAGGCGGTGCCCGGCGTCCTCAAGGAAGCGGCCTACGGTCTCGGCTGCACGACTTGGGAAGTGGTGCGCAACGTGGTGCTGCCTTACGCCAGAATCGGCGTCATCGGTGGCGTTATGCTCGCCCTCGGCCGCGCTCTCGGCGAAACCATGGCGGTGACTTTCGTCATCGGCAACGCGCACCGGATCTCGGCCTCGGTATTGGCACCCGGCACCACCATCTCCGCTACCATCGCCAACGAGTTCACTGAGGCGGTGGGAGATTTGTACACATCCGCCTTGATCGCGCTCGGCCTGATCCTTTTCGTCATTACCTTTATCGTGCTCGCGATAGCGCGTTACATGCTCATGCGCATCGAACGCCGGATCGGGTGAGACGCCATGCCGGACATAATTTTACCCTCGCGCTATTCTGGCCGCCGCCGCACCAACGCGGTGGCGACGGCGCTGGCATTCGCCGCAACGGCTTTCGGCCTGGGCTGGCTGGTGCTGATCTTGGGCGCGCTGCTGTGGAAGGGTTTCGGCGGTCTGTCGGTCGCGGTGTTCACGCAAATGACGCCACCCCCCGGCTCGAGCGGCGGACTGCTCAATCCTATCTTCGGCAGTCTGATCCTAACGATGCTCGCCGTCGCGATCGGAACGCCGATCGGCATTCTCGCCGGCACCTACATGGCCGAGTACGGCCGCTATGACCGCCTGTCGAGCGTGGTGCGCTTTATCAACGATATCCTGCTCAGCGCGCCGTCCATCGTGATCGGCCTGTTCGTCTACCAAATTATGGTCGCGCCGATGGGGCATTTCTCCGGCTGGGCCGGCGGCGTTGCCCTGGCGGTCCTCGTCATCCCGGTGGTCGTGCGCACCACCGAGGACATGTTGACGCTGGTGCCGAATGCGCTGCGCGAGGCCGCGACTTCCATCGGGTTGCCGCGCTCCTTGACGATCAGGCACATCTGCTATCGCGCGGCGAGCGCCGGCATGGTGACGGGCGTTCTGCTGGCCGTCGCCCGGATCAGTGGCGAGACGGCCCCGCTTCTGTTCACTTCGCTCAACAATCAGTTCTGGAGCACGAACCTCAATGCGCCGATCTCCAGCCTGCCGGTCATCATCTTCCAGTTCGCGCTCAGCCCCTACCACGACTGGCAAGCGCTGGCCTGGACCGGCGCACTGATCATCACGCTTGCAGTGCTCGCTTTGAGCATCAGTGCGCGCGCCCTTGTCGCATCAGGAAAGCAGTCATGAGCATGAGCAGCGTTGCTTCAGTATCCGTTCCCGTCGTCAGCCACGCCGCGAGCGATCGCGCGGACCTGAGGGACAAGGTCACGCTCCGCGACCTCAATTTCTTCTACGGCGAGGCGAGGGCGCTCAAATCGATCTCGCTGTCGCTCTATGAGAACAAAGTCACCGCCTTTATCGGCCCCTCGGGCTGCGGCAAATCGACGTTGTTGCGCGTGCTCAACCGCATGTACGACCTTTATCCGCATCAGCACGCCACCGGCGAAGTCATGTTTGATGGCGGCAATATCTTGTCGCCGAAGCAGGATCTCAATCTGCTGCGCGCGCGCATCGGCATGGTGTTCCAGAAGCCGACGCCGTTCCCGATGTCGATCTACGAGAACATCGCCTTCGGCATCAGGCTGTACGAGAAGCTGCCCAAATCGGAACTCGACGGGCGCGTCGAAACCTCGCTGCGACGCGCGGCCTTGTGGGACGAAGTCAAGGACAAGCTCAACGCCAACGGCCAGAGCCTGTCCGGCGGCCAGCAGCAGCGGCTGTGCATCGCCCGCACCGTCGCCGTGCGGCCGGAAGTGATCCTGTTCGACGAGCCGTGCTCGGCGCTCGATCCGATCTCGACCGCCAAGATCGAAGAGCTGATCGACGAACTGACCGACGACTACACGATCGTGATCGTCACTCACAACATGCAGCAGGCGGCGCGCGTGTCCGAGTTCACCGCCTTCATGTATCTCGGCGAGCTGATCGAATTCGATACCACAAGTAAAATGTTCACAGCGCCGCAAGATCAGCGTACGCAAGACTACATCACCGGCCGCTTCGGGTAACACACATGACCGAACTCACCACCAATAACACCACGCGGGTCGACCACACCGCCAAGGCCTTCGATACCGATCTGCAGGAGATCACCCGCAAGGTCGCCGAAATGGGCGGCCTTGCGGAGCGCCAGATCGCCGATTCCGTTCAGGCCCTGGTCGATCGCGACATGGAACTCGGCGAGCGCGTGATCGCGACCGATCCCGCGATCGACGCCATGCAGCGCGAAGTCGAAGATAAAGCCATCCTCACCATCGCCCGGCGGCAGCCGATGGCGATCGACCTGCGCGAATGCGTCGGCGCCATGCGCGTGTGCAACGATCTCGAGCGGATCGGCGACCACGCTAAGCATATCGGCAAGCGCGTCGTCGCGCTTGACGGCGACTTTTACCCGCAAAAGCTGATCCGCGGCGTGGAGCACATGTCGGCGCTGGTCCTGGCTCAGCTCAAGCAGGTGCTCGATGCCTATGCGAGCCGCGATCTGCAAGCCGCGCTCGCTGTGTGGAACGGCGACGAAGAAATCGACTCGATGTGCACGTCGCTGTTCCGCGAACTCCTGACCTACATGATGGAAGACCCGCGCAACATCACGTTCTGCATGCATCTGATGTTTTGCGCCAAGGACATCGAGCGGATGGGCGATCACGCCACCAACATCGCCGAGACCGTCTATTACATGATCGAAGGCCGTCCGATTACCGACCAGCGTCCCAAGGGTGACACCACGAGTTTTCCGGCAGCCGTGCTGCAGAAATAGGAGACCGGAATGGGTGCCAACATCCTCATCGTGGAAGACGAGGAGCCGCTGACGACGTTGCTGCGCTACAACCTCGAAGCCGAGGGCTACGAGGTTGACGCCGTCACGCGCGGCGACGACGCCGATACGCGGCTGAAAGAGACCGCTCCGGATCTCGTCGTGCTGGACTGGATGCTGCCCGGCCTGTCCGGCATCGAATTGTGCCGGCGGTTGCGGGCGCGGCCGCAAACGCAAAGTCTGCCGATCATCATGCTCACGGCGCGCGGCGAGGAAAGCGAACGCGTGCGCGGGCTCGCCACCGGCGCCGACGATTACATCGTCAAGCCGTTCTCGGTGCCGGAACTCTTGGCGCGGGTCCGCGCGCTGTTGCGCCGCGCCAGTCCGGAACGCGTCGCCATGATCCTCAACATCGGCGACCTCGAACTCGACCGCGAGAAAAAGCGCGTGTCGCGCTCGGCCCGTCCGGTCGATCTCGGACCGACGGAATTCCGCCTGCTCGAATATCTCATGGAACGTCCGGGCCGGGTGTTCTCGCGCGAGCAATTGCTCGACGGCGTGTGGGGCAGCGATGTCTATATCGACGAGCGTACCGTCGACGTGCATGTCGGCCGGCTGCGCAAGGCGCTCAATCGCGGCCACACGACGGACCCGATCCGCACCGTGCGCGGCGCCGGCTATTCGCTCGACGACCGTTTCGGCAAGGCGAGCTAAGCAACTATTTGCTTTCCGTCATCCTGGGTGCTCGCGCACAGCAGGATGACGGTTCGGGCTTATCGCGGCGGGCGCTTGTCGCGGCGTCGGTCGCTGGCGGGCTGGTAGGCCACGCGCGAGTGATAGGCGCAATAGGGCAGGCCGCCGAGCGTATTGCCGCCGCAAAAGAAAAAGTCGCTGCTGCTGGGGTCGCCGACCGGCCAATGGCAGGTCTGTTCGTTCAATTCAAGAATGGTGCGGCGCTGGCCGATCGGGATGATGTTGTCGATCAGTTCCGGCTCGGCTTCGGTTTCGATCTCATAAGCGTGGGCGAGCGCGGTATTGCCGCGCATCGCCGGCCGCCCGATGCGCAACATGTGCGATGGTGCGCGGGCCTTGCGCTGCCGCGGCGCCGCGCTCGACGTGCTCTTGGCGCGGCCGGAGAGTCCGAGCCGATGCACCTTGCCGATCACCGCATTGCGGGTGATGCCGCCGAGTTCGGCTGCGATCTGACTGGCCGAAAGGCCGTCCGACCAGAGTTTTTTTAGAAGCTCGACCCGCTCGTCTGTCCACGACATGAGCAAATTCTCCTAACCGGTACGCGTAAGGCCTCAGTTGAGTGCTTGGCGGAATCCATCGCTACGCCAGGCAGCTCAACGCCGCCCAACACGCACTCGACCACCAACCCTTTAGATGACTGTCTGCCGCACGAGATGTCGTACTTGACAAGAAAAATGCTACAATATGGCGGGAGTCTGACGCAAGAGTCGCACAAGCCACTTCCACACATTCCTGCTTGCGTGTGGATGACATGGGTACAAAACGAGTCCAGAGCGCCTAATTATCCTGTGTTGACAGTGGGGCGGGCCGAAATAAAATATGGTCCCGTGCCGCCCGGAGAGGCGGCACAATGTTTTTCTAGCTGCGCAATTGGCTTTTTATCTGCGTAAAAAGCCGCGCGGCGCCGGCGGATTGACCCGTGACATCGCACCTGTTGCCGACTTACGCGCGTGTTCACCTCGCTTTTGAGCGGGGCGAGGGCGTATGGCTCACCGCGACGAACGGCGAGCGCTATCTGGATTTTACCTCCGGCGTCGCCGTGAACGCGCTCGGGCACGCCCACCCGCATTTGGTCGCGGCGCTCACCGCGCAGGCGCAGAAGCTGTGGCACGTCTCCAATCTCTACGAAATTCCCGAGGCCGAGGGCGTGGCGCAGCGCTTGTGCGACGCGAGCTTTGCCGACGTCGTCTTCTTCTGCAATTCCGGCGCCGAGGCGATGGAAGGCGCCATCAAGATGGCGCGCAAATACCATGCGGTGAACTATGCGCCGGAGCGGTATCGCATCATCACCTTCGAAGGCGCCTTCCACGGCCGCACGCTGGCGACGCTCGCCGCCGGCGGACAAAAGAAATATCTCGAAGGCTTTGGCCCGATCGTCGAAGGTTTCGATCAAGTTCCGTTCGGCGATCTTGCCGCCGTTAAGCGCGCGATCGGTCCCGAGACAGCCGCAATCCTGATCGAGCCGATCATGGGCGAGGGCGGCGTGCGCGTGGTCGAGCCGTCGTTTCTCAAAGCGTTGCGGGAACTCTGCGACGAGCACGGACTCATGCTGATCTTCGACGAGGTGCAGACCGGCATGGGCCGCACAGGCCATTTGTTCGCGCATGAGCGCGTCGGCGTCACGCCCGACATCATGGCGCTCGCCAAGGCGCTGGGCGGTGGTTTCCCGGTCGGTGCGTTTCTCGCAACGCGCGAGGCGGCCAAGGGAATGACTGCCGGCACGCATGGCTCGACCTTCGGCGGCAATCCGCTGGCGATGAGCGCCGCCAACGCGACGCTCGACGTCATGCTGGAACCCGGCTTCTTCGAGCGGGTGCAGCGTACCGCGCTGGTGTTCAAGCAGAAACTCGCCGAGCTCAAGGACCGCTATCCGACGATTATCGCCGAGGTGCGCGGCGAGGGGCTGTTGATCGGGCTGCGGGCGCTGGTGCCGGTGGCGGAACTCGTCGATGCCGTCCGCGCCGAAAAGATGATCACCGTCTCCGCCGGCGACAATGTCATGCGCTTGCTGCCGCCGCTGATCATCAGCGAGCAGGAAATAGCCGAAGGCGTGGCGCGGCTCGATCGCGCTTGCTTAAAGCTCAGCCGCGCGCTTTCCGAGAAGCGTAAGGAAGAGGCGGCCGGATGAGCGGCGTTCGTCACTTCCTCGATCTGACGGATATTCCCGCCGCCGATCTGCGCCGGATGATCGAAGACGCGCGCGTCATGAAATCGAAACCGGCGCGCGGCGAGCGCCCGCTCGCCGCCAAGACCTCGGAGGACAAGACTTCGGCGGACAAGCCTTTAGCAAGCAAGCCTTTAGCAGGCAGGCCTTTGGCCGGTAAGATGCTGGCGATGATCTTCGAGAAGCCGTCGACGCGCACCCGCGTGTCGTTCGAGGTCGGCATGCGCCAGCTCGGCGGCGACGTTCTTCTGCTCACCGCGGAAGAAATGCAGCTCGGCCGCGGCGAGACGCTCGCCGACACCGCGCGCGTACTGTCGCGCTATATCGACGCCATCATGATCCGCACGCTCAATCCCGACGACGTGGCCGAGCTTGCGCGCCACGCCACGGTGCCGGTGATCAACGGCCTGACGCGGCGCTCGCATCCGTGCCAGGTCATGGCCGATGTCCTGACCTTCGAGGAAAAACGCGGCCCGATCCGCGGCCGCACCGTGACCTGGACCGGCGACGCCAATAATGTGCTGACGTCGTGGATGCATGCCGCCGAGCGTTTCGACTTCCGCCTGCGCGTCGCCTCGCCGCCGGAACTGGCGCCGAAAAAGCCGCTGGTCGACTGGATCAAGTCGTCCGGAGCCGACATCAGCATCGGCGCCGATCCGGACGAGGCGGTGAAGGGCGCGGACTGCGTCGTCACCGACACCTGGGTGTCCATGGGCGACCGCAACGGCGCGCGCCGCCACAACTTGCTCAAGCGCTATCAGGTCAATGCGCGTCTCATGGCGCGGGCCAAGCCGGACGCGCTGTTCATGCACTGCCTGCCCGCGCATCGCGGCGAGGAAGTCACCGACGAGGTCATGGACGGGCCGCAATCGGTGGTGTTCGACGAAGCCGAGAACCGCCTGCACGCGCAGAAGGGAATTTTGGCTTGGTGCCTGCACGCCGACGGGCGCTGACAAACCCCGTTTCCCGGACGCGGTGCAGCGCCATTAGCGCGTTCACGCGCGTCTTCGACGCGCTATGGCGTTGCACCGCTGATCCGGGATCGTTCTAAGCTCCGTACTTGTAACGATCCCGGTTCTGCAGCGCATCCCTTCGCTACGCTACGCGCTGCGCCCGGGAAACGAGCTCTTGTGTGCAGCCGTTTCGCGAGGGCTCACAATTGAGCCTCAGACACCTATATTATGCCGCTATGAACAAACCCGATTTAGCCATTCCGGTTCGCGCGCCCGATCAGACCGGTCTCGATGACACGATCTTACCGTTCGCGGTCAAGGCGCTCGATGTGCGCGGCCGCATTGTACGGCTCGGTCCCGCGGTCGATACCATCCTGAGCAGCCATGATTACCCGGCGCCGGTGGCAAAATTGCTCGGCGAGGCGATCGTGCTGACGGTGATGCTCGGCTCGAGCCTCAAATTCGACGGCCGCTTCATCCTGCAAACCCAAGGCGACGGCCCGGTACGCATGCTGGTCGTCGACTTCACCTCGCCCGGGAACGTGCGGGCCTGCGCGCGTTTCGACGCCAAGCGCGTCGCAACGGCGATTGCTGCCGGCGAGGCTGAACCCGGAAAACTCCTGGGCCATGGCCATCTTGCGATGACCATCGATCAGGGTGCGGAAATGAGCCGCTATCAAGGGCTGGTGGCGCTCGACGGTGGCGACCTCGAACAGGCCGCGCACGAATATTTCCTGCGCTCGGAGCAGATTCCTACGCGGGTGAAGCTTGCCGTCGCCGAAGAGTTTCGCGCCGGGGCAAACGGCCCGCGCCGGCACTGGCGCGCCGGCGGCATCATGCTTCAGTTCCTGCCCAATTCGACCGAGCGCACGCGCCAGGCCGATCTCGACCCCGGCGATGCGCCGCCCGGCACCGCGCCGCATATGGTCGCGGAGGACGATGCCTGGGTCGAAGGCCGTTCGCTGATCGAAACCGTGGACGACATCGAGCTGCTCGATCCGGACCTCTCGAGCGAGCGGCTGGCTTATCGGCTGTTCCACGAACGCGGCGTGCGCGTCTTCCGCTCGGCGCCGATCGCTGCACAATGCTCCTGCTCGCGCGACAGCGTGGAAAACATGCTGAAGAGCTTTTCGCAGCAAGATCGCGACGACATGGTCGAGGACGGCCGGATCACCGTGACCTGCGAGTTTTGCAGCTCGACCTATGTGTTCGCGCCGGACGAAGTTACTGTTGCGGAAGAGCCGGCCTCTTAAGCTCTTCTTTCTGGGCCGCTCTCTTTAAGGCGCGCGCGCTTTGCGCTCTCGCCGTTAGATTTTGCCTTGCGGTGAGGCCTGCACGTCGAGCGGATGCACGCGGTCGTAGCGGCCGCGAACCCGTTCCAAAAGCTTGTGCTGAAAGGCCGGGTCGAGCTCCGCGGGGCCGAACATGGCGGACGACGCTACCGTGCCGGTCACGTCCATGCCGAACGCATCGTGGTGTACGGCGGCGCGCACGCACTCGGCCCCGACCATCACCGTTAGCCCCGCCAAAATCGCCGCAATGGCCTGTGAGCGCATTGAAATCTTTCGCCGAATCATGGCCCCTCCAATTGAGTTTCGAATCTGCCAGCCAATTGAGCCGAATTTGTGCACCGCAATGTGACGACACAACAATTCGGTTCGAATTATCTATTATCTTATTGGTATATATAAGTATTATTTTTTATACCGCAATGCGGTAAAAACAGCACCTCGGCGCCCTTTTGCCGGCATCGGGCATGGACTCGGCCGAGCGCCGGGAACCAGACGCACTGCGCGCAATTGACCCAGGTACTGAGCGGGTAGGGAGTTACCGGGAAGCTTACCCAGGAGGTCCTCATGGGCAACATTGCCGGCAAGATTTTGATTGGCGTCGCGACAGCCGCGGTGTGGTTCGCGCTCTCGCATGCCGCCAGCGCCGAGCAGGTTTGCCGGCAGGTTTGCGACAGCGGAACATGTATTTCCAAATGCGTGGACGAGTCGAATTCCCAAGTGATCATTCGCGAACACTATGACGATTACTACCGGGATCACGCTCGCGGTCCGGGCGCGGACGTTCACGCGCCGGGCGTTGGCGGCGACATCGGCCGCTAAACGTCGGCCGAAAGCACGCCACGCCATCCACGCAGTGCTATCGATAAGCGCGGCCCCTGAGCGGGCCGCGCTTTTTCCACCTAATTCAGCGTGCGCTTGGTGACGCCGCTGTCCAGCGAGAACGCCGGCACCTCGATATCGAAATGCTCGCCGGCCGCGCTCACCATGCCGTAGCTGCCGACCATGAAGCCCGACGGCGTCTGCAGCGGCACGCCGCTGGTATATTCGAATACCTCGCCGACCTTGAGCACCGGCTCTTCGCCGACGACGCCGGCGCCGCGCACTTCCTGCCGCCGGCCGTGGGCGTCGGTGATGCGCCAGTGGCGGGTTTTCAATTGCACCGTCTCATGGCCGTTATTGGTGATCGATATCGTATAGGCCCAGAAGAAATAATTGTTGTCGGGCGACGACCGGTCGGCGACGAAGCGCGGGGTCACAACGACCTCGATATCGCGGGTCACCGCCCGGTACATGATACGATTCCCCTCGCGCTCGGGCTTCTTTTCACGGCTGCCTTTACGGTCCTTGCCGGCATTCCCGATGCTCTCAAGTTCCGCGCGCGCCGCATATTGGCGCAAGGTTCAACCGGACGCATTAGTTAATGATTCCACGGAAAAGTGAATAACGTCACGGCCACTGTTGCAATAACCATGCGGACCAGCTTTCTCAAGTTTGGGGCGCCGGACTGGACTTAACGACCGTGGAATGGCCCGCGCCGCCACCTCGCGGCGGGCGGAAATGATCGCAACGCCCATGCTGGTTACGCCTATAGCGACGGCTACGCCGCTCCCAGCGGTCTCGGTCGAGCGCGACCTGCGGCTCGATCTGTTTCGCGGCGTCGCGCTGTGGCTGATTTTTCTCGACCATATCCCCGGCAACATCCTCAACTGGTTCACCATCCGCAATTACGGCTTCAGCGACGCCACCGAAATCTTCATTTTCATCTCCGGCTACACCGCGGCCTTCGTCTATGGCCGGGCCATGCGCGAACGCGGCATGTTGATCGCGAGCGCCCGCGTGCTGCGGCGCGCCTGGCAAATCTATGTCGCGCACATTTTTCTGTTCACGATTTTTATGGCCGAGATCGCCTATGTCGCCGCGACTTTCGATAACCCGCTCTACGCCGAGGAAATGAATATTCTCGATTTCCTCAAGCAGCCCGACGTCACGATCTTTCAGGCGCTGTTGCTGAAGTTCAAGCCCGTCAATATGGACGTGCTGCCGCTTTATATCGTGCTGTTGCTGTTGTTCCCGCCGATGCTGTGGATGTTGCTGCGGCAGCCCGGCTTCGCTCTTGCCGGCTCCGCGCTCATGTATGTGCTGGCGTGGAATTTCGATTGGAATCTGCCGGCCTATCCGAACGGCGTCTGGTTCTTCAATCCGTTCGCCTGGCAATTGTTGTTCGTGTTCGGCGCCTGGTGCGCGCTCGGCGGGGCGCAGCGGCTCTCGGGCGTATTGCGCTCGCCCTACGTGCTGACGCTCGCGTTTGCTTATCTTATCTTCGCCTTCGCCATCACCTTAACGTGGTATATCGAGCCGCTTGCGCGCTACGTGCCGCAATGGTTAAGCGATTGGATGTATCCGATCGACAAGACCAATCTGGACGTGTTGCGCTTTGCACATTTTCTCGCGCTGGCCGCGGTCACAGTACGGTTCGTGCCGCGCGACTGGCCGGGACTGAAATCGCCGTTCTTGCAGCCGGCCATTCTCTGCGGCCAGCATTCACTGGAAATTTTCTGCCTTGGCGTATTCTTGGCCTTCGCCGGTCAGTTCATCATCAGCGAATGGTCGGGCGGGCCGCTGATCCAGACGCTCATTAGCCTTGCCGGCATTCTCATCATGATTGCGACAGCGAGCCTGATATCGTGGTACAAGTACATAGAAGGACGAAGTCCCACATCGCGCGTCAAAACACCCGACGCCGACCTCGCGGGAGGCGGGGCATGAAGCTCGTCGTTGCCTTCCTCGCCGCGAGTGTGCTCGTGGGCGCATCTGCCGCCGCTGTTTTCGGCGGCGCCGCGCGTGCGGAGCCGCCGCCGGAAGAATGCGACGTGCCGCAGTCGTTCATCGAAAGCGATGCCGAACTCCCGCGCGTCACCGAAGAGGTGAAGACCAAGCATCGTTTGGATATCAGCGTGGTCGGCTCCGGCTCGTCCTCGATCAACGGGCCCGAGGGCCCGCATTTCGCCTATCCGGCGCGGCTGGAAGATGCGCTCAAGCATCAGCTCGCGGGCGTCGAAATCAAGATTACCGCGCACGTTCAGCCGCGCGAAACCACGGCAGCGATGGTGTCCGGTTTGGGAAAGATCCTGTCCGACGACAAGCCGTCGCTGGTGGTGTGGCAGGCCGGCACGTCTGATGCGCTGAGCGGTGTCGAGCCGGAAGATTTTCGCACGAGCCTCGATCAAGGCGTCGCCGAAATCCAAGCCGCCAACGCCGACGTCATCTTGATGAATATGCAATACAGCCCGCGCACGGAATCCATGCTCGACGTCTCCGCCTATGCGGACGTCATGCGCTGGGTCGCTCAGCAGCGCGGCGCGCCGTTGTTTGATCGGTTAGCCATCATGCACTATTGGAACGACGCGGGAACCTTCGACCTCTATACCGCTACGAAGAAATATGATATGGCGCGTCGTGTTCACGAGTGCATTGGCCGGGCCTTGGCGTCACAAATTATAAACGCTGCACATCTCGACGCCGTGAGAATGCAAACAACACGTTAATGTCCCCGAACAAGCAAACAAAAATCGCCTGCATGGCGCGGGCCGCGGCCGCAACCGCGTTTATTGCGGTGCACTCTGTTGCGCTGCACACGGCTGCTCAGGCGCAGATGCAGATGCCGGCGCATTTTGTCACACCTGCGGTTGCTTTCGATGTCACCCTGCAAGTCACGCCTGTTGCCGCGCCTGCCGCATCGCCTGCGGCCGTTGCCGCGGCGGCCGTGTCCGGGACGCGCCCGGCAACATCCAATCTGATCAAGCCGGCGGGCATGCCGACGCCTGCTCAAATAGCGGCCGCGCGGCCGATCTTTTGTACCGCGCCGGCCGCGTTCACGCATTTGGATCGCCCGCTGTTGCACATGATGCGCAATCTGGCGAGCGGAGCGCCGCTCACCATTGTTGCGATCGGTTCGTCGTCAACCGCGGGCGCCGGCGCGAGCTCGGTCGCGGCGAATTATCCGAACCAGCTCGCCGCCGATCTGCGTGAGCGGTTTCCCGGCCACGACATCACCGTGCTCAATCGCGGCGTCAACGGCGAAGAGACCGACAACATGATGGCGCGATTTGCGTCGGACGTGATTGCCGCGCATCCGCAACTCGTGATCTGGCAGGTCGGCACCAATTCGGTGCTGCGCGATCGTTCGCTCGATGCGCATTCGGTGCTGCTGCATAAGGGCATCGCGCAGCTCAAGGCCATCGACGCCGACATGGTGCTGATGGATCTGCAATATTCGCCGGCCGTGATCGCCAAGTCCGAGACCGACGATATGGTCGAACAGATCGCGCTTGCCGCCAAGAACGAGAATGTCGATCTGTTCGAGCGCTTCGCGATCATGCATAACTGGAGCGAAGTACAGCACCTCTCCTTCGACACGTTCACGGCGCCGGACCGGTTGCACATGAACGATTGGGGTTATGGCTGCTTGGCCAAGCTCCTCTCCGGCGCGATCGCCGAAGCTGCGACCCGCCCGATCACTTCAGCCGCGGCTCATCCGCGCTAAATGGTGCGCCGGCGAAGCCGGGCGTTCAGTAAATCGCTTCCGTCGTCATTTCGGAAGCCGCAAGGCGGTTCGGCCGTTCGGGCCGCCCCGGATTGACGATTACACCGTCTCCAGCGCCGCGAGCACGTCTTCCACGATATCGTCCGGGTGCTCGAGCCCGACGGAGACGCGGACCAGGCCGTCGCTGATGCCGAGTTCGGCGCGTTGCGGCGGCGTGAGGCGCTGGTGCGTGGTCGTCGCTGGATGCGTGATGAGGCTCTTGGCGTCGCCGAGATTGTTGCTGATGCGCACGAGCTTCAACGCGTCCTGAAAACGGAACGCGGCCTTCTTGCCGCCGTCGATTTCGAAGGCGACAAGCGTCGAGCCGCCGCGCATCTGTTTTTGCGCAATCGCGGCCTGTGGATGATCGGGCCTTCCGGGATAGATCAGGCGCGAAATCTTTGGATGTTCGGCAAGCGCGACAGCGAGCGTCGCCGCGCTGTCGGTTTGCCGCCGCACCCGCACCGCGAGCGTTTCGAGGCCCTTGAGCAGCACCCAGGCATTGAACGGCGACATCGACGGGCCGGTCTGCCGCAACAAGATATGGACATGGTCCATGATGAACTTTTGCGAGGCAAGCACGATGCCGCCGAGGCAGCGGCCTTGGCCGTCGATGTGTTTTGTCGCCGAATACACGACGCAGTCGGCGCCGAGTGCGAGCGGCGACTGAAACAGCGGCGTCGCGAACACATTGTCGACGACGAGCGTTGCACCGGCCGCGTGCGCGATCTTCGCCACTTCGGCGATGTCGATGATTTCCAGCGCCGGATTGGTCGGGCTTTCGAGAAAGAACGTCTTGGTGTTCGGGCGCACCGCTTCGCGCCAGGAATCGAGATTGCAGCCGTCGACCAGCGTCGAGGTGACGCCGAAGCGCGGCAGATAATCCTCGACGATATAGCGGCAGGAGCCGAACATCGCCTTCGACGCGACGACGTGATCGCCGGCCTTCACCTGGCCCACCAGCGCCAGCGTCACCGCGGCCATGCCGGTCGCGGTCGCGCGCGCGGCCTCGGCGCCTTCGAACGCCGCCATGCGCCGCTCGAACATGTCGACGGTCGGATTGGCAAAGCGCGAATACTGATAGCCGGGATCTTCGCCTTTGAAGCGCTTCTCCGCTTGGGCGGCGCTGTCATAGACGTAGCCCTGCGTGAGAAAGAGTGCTTCGGAAGTCTCGCCGAACGGCGAGCGCAGCGTGCCCGATTGAACCAGACGGGTTTCCGGGCGGTAGGTTTTTTGTACGGACGCGGACATGTGTGTTGCTCCATGGCCGAACGAGAAGTCGGCCGAAAAAACAAAAACCCGGCCAGGAGGAAAATCCTCGGCCGGGCACACGTGTCCCCGGCCTTTTAGCAACTTATTTTACGTGGCTTGCAAGCCAGCCGGCTCAAATGACCACGGGATAAGCGGGCTTATACGCCGCGAGTGTCTTTGCGTCAAACCGGGCGTCGGGTTAGATCGCTCCCCGTGGCGCCCGCATCCAAATCTTCGGCCGAAGGCATCCTTCCCGACCGCATGATCGCGGCGCTGGCGGAGGCGGGGGGGATTCGCCCGCGCTATCCGTTCGCGTCCGATCAGATTCAGCCGGCGAGCCTCGATCTGCGTCTCGGCACGATCGCCTATCGCGTGCGCGCGAGTTTCTTGCCCGGCCCGGGCACCACGGTCGCGCAGCGGATCGCCGAACTGAAGCTTCATGAATTCTCGCTCGCCGGTGGCGCGGTGCTGGAGACCGGCTGCGTCTATATCGTGCCGCTGATCGAGAGCCTCGCGCTGCCTGCGGACATCGCGGCGGCCGCCAACCCGAAAAGCTCGACCGGGCGGCTCGATGTTTTCACGCGCGTCATCGCCGACGAGACTCGCGGCTTCGATCGCATCGCCGGCGGCTATCACGGTCCGCTCTATGCCGAGATCAGTCCGAAGACTTTCCCGGTTCTGGTACGCGAAGGCTCGCGGCTGTCGCAATTGCGCTTGCGCCGCGGCAATGCGGCGCTCGGCGATGAAGCGCTACGCGCCCTGCATGCAAGTGAACGGCTGGTTGACCGGACGGAAGCGGTGATGGGCGACGGCGTCGCCGTCAGCATCGATTTGGGCGCAAATGGCACCGGCGTGGTCGGCTATCGCGCCAAGCGCCATACCGCGGTCATCGAAGTCGAGCGCCGCGGCGCCTATGAGGTTGCGGATTTCTGGGAGCCGATCGCCGCGCAAGCCGATCGGAGCCTGATCCTCGATCCCGACGAGTTTTACATCCTGGCGTCGAACGAGGCGGTGCAGGTGCCGCCCGATTATGCCGCTGAGATGATGCCGTTCGATCCGCTGGTCGGCGAGTTTCGCGTCCACTATGCGGGCTTCTTTGATCCCGGCTTTGGCTATGCCGGCTCGGGCGGTTTGGGCTCGCGCGCGGTGCTGGAAGTGCGTTCACGCGAGGTGCCATTCATTCTCGAACACGGCCAGATCGTCGGGCGGCTGGTTTACGAAAAGATGCTGGCGCGGCCCGATCGGCTTTACGGCCAAGGTATCGGTTCGAACTATCAGGCCCAGGGCCTCAAACTGTCCAAGCACTTTCGCGGCTGAGAATCCGGCCGGGAGCGAAAATTCCTGTAGTATTTCGCGTAAGGAGGCGTTCTTCTGTGCAGGGGACGTCTGAGGTTAAGAGCTTGGCGCAATGAGGCGGGCACTGGTCGTGGGCTTTGCAGTGCTGCTCGCGATGGCAGTGGGCGGCGCAGCGCCCGCCTTGGCCCAGGCAGGCTACGATCGGCCGGGCGGCGACTATTCCAGCGCTTCGGTGCCAGGCGGCGATCCGGCTATATGTGCGGCGCGGTGCGAGCGCGATAAGAATTGCCGGGCTTGGAGCTTTTCCTATCCGGCATCCGGCGCGCAGGCGACCTGTTACCTCAAACGCGAAGTAGTGCCGCCCGTGGCGTCGAGTTGCTGCGTGTCGGGAGTGCGCGGCGCCGGCGTGATCGAGCCGCAGGCCGGCGCGACCGAATATTCGATCGATCGCTACGGCGGCGATTACCGGTGGTTCGAAACGCCTGCGGAGCCCACCGGGAAGGCCTGCGCCGAGGCCTGCCAGTCAGAGAACAAATGCCGGGCCTGGACCTATCGCCGGCCGGGCTACGGCTCGGCGGCCGCGCGGTGTTTTCTCAAAGAGATGATCAAGCCGCCGCGGCGCCGGCCGTGCTGCATTTCGGGCGTGGTGCGGTAGAGCCGGGCCTTACTTCACGGCCGTGAAGAAACGCGACAGCCGGAGCGCCGCCGGCCATTCCCAGACCGGCTGGCTCTTGGCCGTCATGTCCCAGGAACCGACCAGCGCATCGACGCGTCCGACGAGATCTGACACCGGCAACAGGCCGACGCCGCCCCATTCGAGCGGGATCCGGCTATCGGCCGAATTGTCGCGATTGTCGCCCATGACGAACAAGCGGCCGTTGGGCACAACGACCTCGGGTGTGTTGTCGAATTGACCGATCGTTGCATGCTTGAAGATCGTATGCGTGCGGTCGCCGGGCAGCGTTTCGATGAAACGCCCGACCGGCTCCTGCGATCCGTCCTCGGATTCATTCTGACCGACGCCGTCGGCCTGAAGGCCGACCGGTGCGCCGTTGATCCACAAATGTCCGTCCTTCATCTCGATGCGGTCGCCGGGGAGGCCGACGACGCGCTTGACCCAGATCTGCGAGCGGTCGCCGGGCCAGCGGAACACGACGACATCGCCGCGGCGCGGCAGCGAGCCGAGGATGCGCTTTGATTCCGGCAATGTGACGAAGACCGGCAAGGACGCCGAGCTGTAGCCGTAGGGATATTTGGTCGCCAGCAACTCGTCGCCGATCTGCAATGTCGGCTCCATCGAGCCTGACGGCACGTAGTACGGCTCGGCAATGGCGGTTTTCGTCGCGATGACCAGCGCAACGATCACGGCAATATCGACGACGGATTTGACCCATCGGTTCATTGCGGGAACTCCCCGCGCGGTGCCGCCGGTAAGCGGTCCCCGGAAGTTTTGGCCGGACGGTTCATTGCCAAGATTCTCCTGCGCGATTCTCCTGCGCGGCGCCGCCAGTAAACGGCCCTCAGATCATGTCGCAAAAAAGGCTCAGGATCCGGTGCCGCCGACGGTGATGCGGTCGATCCGCAGCGTCGGCTGCCCGACGCCGACCGGCACGCCCTGGCCGTTCTTGCCGCAAGTGCCGATGCCGTTGTCGAGTTTGAGGTCATTGCCGACCATCGAGATGCGATGCAGGTCGGTCGGCCCATTGCCGATCAGCATGGCGCCTTTGATCGGCGCGCCGACTTTGCCGTTCTCGATGCGATAGGCCTCGGTGCACTGGAACACATATTTGCCCGACGTAATGTCGACCTGGCCGCCGCCGAAATAGGTGGCATAGATGCCGTCCTTCACCGAGCCGATGATTTCCTCGGGCTCGCTTTGGCCGGCCAGCATGTAGGTGTTGGTCATGCGCGGCATCGGCACGCAGGCAAAGCTTTCGCGGCGGCCGTTGCCGGTCGGCTTCATGCCCATGAGCCGCGCGTTCTGGCGGTCCTGCATGTAGCCGACGAGAATGCCGTCTTCGATCAGCGTGGTTTTGTTGGTCGGCGAGCCTTCGTCGTCGATCGAGAGCGAGCCGCGGCGCATCGCCATGGTGCCGTCGTCGAGCACGGTGACGCCCTTGGCGGCGACACGCTCTCCCATCAGGCCGGCGAAGGCGGATGTCTTCTTGCGATTGAAATCGCCCTCAAGTCCGTGGCCGACGGCTTCGTGCAGCATGACGCCGGGCCAGCCGGGGCCAAGGACGACGTCCATCTCGCCCGCGGGCGCCGGAACGGCGTCCAGATTGACCAGCGCCTGACGCACCGCGTTGTCGACGGCGCCTTGCCACGCGTCGGTCGCGATGAAGCGCTCATAGCCCTCGCGGCCGCCGTAGCCGTCGCTGCCGCTTTCCTGCCGGGTGCCGTCGCCGACGACGACGGAGACGTTCAGCCGCACCAGAGGCCGCACGTCGCGATAGGTCTCGCCGTCGCCGCGCAAGATCTCGACCGCCTGCCAGGTCGCGGCGAGGCTCGCCGAGACTTGGCGCACGCGCGGGTCCTTGGCGCGCGCGTAAGCGTCGATGGTTTCGAGAAGCCGCGCCTTGGCCTCGAAGGTCGGGCTGCCGAGCGGGGAATCCTCGCCATAGAGTTTCACATTGGTGCGCGCCGGCGGCTCGGCGTAATGGCCGGCATAGCCGCCCTTGACCGCGCGCACCGCGTCGGCGGCGCGCTCGATGGCCGCCTCCGACACGTCGGAGGCGTGCGCGTAGCCGACCGCTTCGTCCTTGACGGCGCGGAGCCCAAAGCCCTGCGACGTATCGTAAGTCGCCTGTTTCAGCCGGCCATTGTCGAAGCCCAGCACCTCGGACTGACGGTATTCGAGGAACAGTTCGCCGTCATCGGCGCCGTCGAGCCCGCGCGAAATGATTTTGGCGAGCCGCGGCCGGTCGAGGCCGGCGCGGTCAACGAGGGAGATGGGCGAATCGGTCATGGCAAACCCCTTGGGGCAATCCTGCGGTGAATTCCGCCCATACATAAGTGCTTCGCGCCCGCGCGGCGAGGGGCGTACCGCCGCCGGTTTAGTCCTAAAGGATACCTTCGATGCCCTTGCGCTTGATAACGTCGAGCAGGGCGAGAGCTGCCCCGGTCGGCCGCTTCGCTCCGCGCTCGAGCTGCGAGACATAGCCGACTGTCAGATTCAGGCAGCGCGCGAACACCGCTTGGCTCATATTCGCGCGTTCCCGCATAGCGCGGATCTGACCCGCGGAAATGGACGCGACCTTGGGCATGCTCTGCGAGCCGAGATGCCGCATTGTGATCTTCTCGTAGGTCGCTTGGTCGAGAAGGTCCGCCTTGCGCATGTCGGCTGCGGTCTCGATCAGTGCTTTTGTCAGCCGGCTAGGCTTTTTCTTCTTGGTCATAGCTCACTTCCTGTATCAGGCCATCCGCGACCGCGCGGTCGATGGCTTTCGGATCGGCATGGAGCCATCCCTTCGCGATGTCGCGCAGCGTCGTCAGTTCGTCGTCATCTACGTTGTCACGCTCGTTCTTTGCAAAACCGTAGAGAAACACGGACAGAGTCTGATGCCGGTAGGCTATCAGTACCCGATAGCCGCCCGAGCGGCCTTGTCCGGCCCGGGCCACTCTTTGCTTGATGACACCTCCGCCTAACTGGGCATCGACCAATCCGCGTTCCGCACGGCGAATCGTTTCGACGAGATCGGTGTCCGAAACCCGCTCGCGGCGCGCGAATCGGATGAAAACTTTCGTCTTGAATATGCGCAACCGCACACTCCAAATTCTATAAACTATAATACTGTGAACTATAGATCGCAAGCGCCCCTCAGGCATGCTTCGCGCGCCGCGGCCGCGCGGCGAGGGGGCGCGCTCAATCGCGCTTGGCGATGCCGGCTTTTTCGATCACCGCGCCCCATTTGGCGATATCGGCCTTCATGCGGGCGGTCATGTCTTCCGGCTTGCTCCAGCGCATGGCCATGCCCATTTGCTTTGCCCTGTCCTGGACATCGGGGGTGGGAAGGACGTCTTTCATGGCGCGATTGAGCGTCGCGATGATGCGGGGCGGGGTCGCCGCCGGAACCGAGAGGCCGTTCCAGCTTGTCACTTCGAAATCCTTCAGCCCGCTCTCGACGACCGTCGGGACGTCCGGCAGATAGGCCGTGCGCTGCAAACCGGCAGACGCCAGCGCCGTAAGCTTCTTGTCGATGAGAAGCCCGCTGATCGCGGCATAGAACTCGAACGCGACATCGACATCGCCGCGCATCACCGCGCCCGCCATGTCGGGCGAGGCGCGGAACGGCACGATCGCCGCGCTGATCCCGGCCGCGTTGATGAACAGATCCGCGGCGAGGTTCTGCGTGCTGCCGGGACTGATGGTGCCGATATTGAGCTTGCCGGGATTGGCGCGCGCGGCGGCGATAATGTCCGGCACCGTTTTCAGCGGCGACCCGGCGCGCGTCACGATCAGGAGATCGAAGAAGGCCGCGGTCGACACCGAGGCGAAATCGTTGAGCACGTTGTAAGGCAAGGATTCGAACAAAGCGGCGGCAATGGCGGTGTTGTTGCCGGTCATCAAGAGCGTGTAGCCGTCGGGCGCGGCGGCGGCGCCGGCCTGCGCCGCGACAACGCCGCCGGCGCTGGGCCGGTTCTCGATGACAAATTGCTGGCCGAGCTTGCTTGAGAGCTTGTCGCCGATGATGCGCATGCCGACATCGGCGACCCCGCCCGGGCCATAAGGCACGATCAGCGTCACCGGCCGCGTCGGATAGTCGCTGCCGCTGTGAGCGGGAGGCGGCAGTGCGACAGCCAGGACAGACAGTGCGGTTGCGATGGCCGCGACGGCGCCAACAGCGCGCATGGACATTTCCCCCTCGCCATTATTTTCGGCAAGGGTATCCGTCCGGGGGACAGCGTCAATCGCCTTCCGCCCTGCGTTTATGGAAGCTGGTCGTAGCCCTCGCCAAAGCCCTTCAGGCTCATCGGGAAGCCGATGCCTTCCTCGGGCGTCTGGAAAATAATGAAGGTCGAGGTCTGCCCGGTGCGCAACTGGCCGATCAGCTTGTCGTCCATGACCACTTCGGCGACGCAGCCATTGGGCAGGCAGCGCACGAAACCGGCGCGGCCGACATCGGCATTATCGATCTTGAGCCCAAGCCCCGACGGCAACAGCACGCCGAGCGGCGCGACCACGCGCATCAGCCGGCTCTTCTGGTCCGACGTCTTGAGCACGATGACGGTCAACCCGACATTGGGCCGGTCTTCCGCCGTCACGCTTTGCATCAGCGCGCACTGTTCGCTTTGCGCGCCGGGTGGCGTGTCGCACCTGATCTGCCAATCGCCGTGAACCGATTTGACCGCGCCTTGGGCGCGGGCTTGGCCATCCCACGCCACGGCGACGAAGATGGCGGCGCCGGCGAGCGCGGATGCCAATAGCCGCAACCGCCATCCACCGTCGAATATCGCCATGATCCCGTTTCTCCTGCGGAGCCGCCACGGCCCCAAGCCGTCAACAGGCGGCCGGCAAGCGGCCTATAGCCGCCCCCGGCTGGCTCGCCAATCGCGCGAATCACTCGATCCTACCCGGTCGCCGCGCGAAGGCTTGCCTACATTGTGAGCCTACCGTGTCAAGGTCGATCCAAACCAAGCCATTGTGGCCGGCCGAAGGTCGGCGCAACGTGCCGCACGCGCCCAATTCGGCTGGTGTCCGCGCTTGCCAATCCGCTGTGCACGGCTGGCGGTTTGGCGGCGAAGAGCGCATTGCGGCAAGGCCGGATTTGTGGTTTGGAGAAACCGGGATTCCCTATCCCGTCGCTACCCGCCAAGGGCGCAGAGCCGACGCAAAGCCGAGGCTTAAATGCCGTCCAAAGCAGCGGCGTCATACTGTTGCGGTCTGCGCTGAAGTAATCTTTCCGCGCTCGCTGCCGGCAGTCGTGACCAATAATATAAACGGGGAGAAGAACGACAGATGAAGGTGCGTGCACATTTGACCGCCATCGCCCTTGCCGCGAGCGCCGTGCTGGCGAGCGCAGGCGTAGCGCTGGCCGCGCTCGGGCACCCGGTGCCCTGGCAGATGGACCTTCAAGACGCCGCCACGCCGGTGATGGAGGAGATCGCCCGGTTCCATTATTGGCTGCTTTGGATCATCGGTTTGATTTCGGTGTTCGTGCTCGCCCTGCTATTGATTGTGATCGTGCGATTCAATGCGCGCGCCAATCCGACGCCGTCGCGCACCACGCACAACACGCTGATCGAAATTCTTTGGACGATCGTCCCGGTCGTCATCCTGGCGGGTATAGCGGTGCCGTCGTTCCGGCTGCTGTTCCAGGAGCTTCAAGTGCCAACGCCCGATATCACCATCAAAGCGACCGGCAAGCAGTGGTTCTGGAGCTACAGCTATCCCGATAACGGCAATTTTGAATTCGACTCGCTGATGGTCGCCGAGAAGGATCTCAAGCCCGGCCAGCCGCGCCTGCTGACGGTCGACAACGAGATGGTCGTACCGGTGAACAAAGTCGTCCACGTCTTGGTGACCGGCGCCGACGTGATCCACTCTTTCACCGTGCCGTCGTTCGGTTCGCGCATCGATGCCGTTCCCGGCCGCATGAATGAGACTTGGTTCAAGGCGACCGTCACGGGCATGTTCTACGGCCAGTGCTCGGAATTGTGCGGCAAGGATCATTCCTTCATGCCGATCGCGGTCCGGGTCGTGGACGACGCCGACTTCAGCGCGTGGCTCGCGACGGCGAAACAGAAATTTGCGACTGACGACAAAGCTCCGTCAAATGCGCTCGCTGCGGCCGGCGGTCAGCCGTCGCATTGACGATCGAAGGCGACAAACGAAGGCAAGAAGACGGGACGAAAAGCGACGAGCGGTCGCTAACGAAGGGACTGGCAATGGATACGATGGCACACGCGGCGCATGGTGACGAGAGCGGGCACGCCATACCGCACGGCTGGCGGCGCTTCGTCTATTCGACGAACCACAAGGACATCGGCACGATGTACCTGGTGTTCGCGATCTTCGCCGGCATCATCGGCGGCATCCTGTCGATCCTGATCCGCGCCGAGCTGATGTATCCCGGCATCCAGATCTTTCACGAAACCCATACCTTCGACGTCGTCGTCACCGCCCACGGTCTGATCATGATCTTCTTCATGGTCATGCCGGCCATGATCGGCGGCTTCGGCAACTGGATGGTGCCGCTGATGATCGGCGCGCCGGACATGGCGTTCCCGCGCATGAACAATATCTCGTTCTGGCTGTTGCCGGCGTCCTTCGCGCTGCTCCTGACCTCGATGTTCGTCGAGGGCGAGCCCGGCACCAACGGCGCCGGAACCGGCTGGACGCTCTATGCGCCGCTGTCGACCTACGGCCATCCCGGCCCGGCGATGGATTTCGTCATTCTGTCGATCCATCTCGCCGGCGCGTCGTCGATCCTCGGCGCCATCAATTTCATCACCACCATCTTCAACATGCGCGCGCCCGGCATGACCATGCACAAAATGCCGCTGTTCGTGTGGTCGATCCTGGTGACGGTGTTTTTGTTGCTGCTGTCGCTGCCGGTGCTCGCCGGCGCGATCACGATGCTGCTCACCGACCGCAATTTCGGCACCACCTTCTTTAATCCGGAAGGCGGCGGCGATCCGCTGTTGTTCCAGCATCTGTTCTGGTTCTTCGGTCATCCGGAAGTCTACATCCTCATCCTGCCCGGCTTCGGCATGGTCAGCCAGATCGTAGCGACGTTCTCGAAGAAGCCGGTGTTCGGCTATCTCGGCATGGTCTATGCGATGGTGTCGATCGGTGCCATCGGCTTCATCGTCTGGGCGCACCACATGTACAATGTCGGCATGTCGGCGAGCGTGCAGGCCTATTTCATCGCCGCCACCATGGTGATTGCGGTGCCGACCGGGGTGAAAATCTTCTCCTGGATCGCGACCATGTGGGGCGGCTCGATCGAGTTCAAGACGCCGATGCTGTGGGCGATGGGCTTTATCTTCCTGTTCACCATCGGCGGCGTCACCGGCGTGGTTCTCGCCAATGCCGGCGTCGATCGCAGCTTGCACGGCACCTATTACGTCGTCGCCCACTTCCACTACGTGCTCTCGCTCGGCGCGGTCTTCGCCATCTTCGGCGGCTGGTACTACTGGTTCCCGAAAATGACCGGCTACATGTACAACGAGACCATCGGCAAGCTGCACTTCTGGGTCACCTTCATCGGCGTCAACATCGTGTTCTTCCCGCAGCACTTCCTCGGGCTTGCCGGCATGCCGCGCCGCTATGTCGATTATCCCGATGCGTTCGCTGGATGGAATCTTGTGTCGTCGATCGGATCGTACATTTCCGGCTTTGGCGTGCTCATCTTCCTCTACGGCATGGCGCTCGCCTTCATGAAGAAGGAACGCGCAGCCAATAATCCCTGGGGCCCCGGCGCCACCACGCTCGAATGGACGCTGTCGTCGCCACCGCCCTTCCATCAATACGCAACGCTGCCGCTGATCCGATGAGCGTAACGTTTGTCCCAGCGGAGCTCGTAGAGCCCGGCGCCGATCCGAGCATCGCGCCGAGCCTTGCCGGTGCCGGCGATTACCTCGAGCTGATGAAGCCGCGGGTGATGTCGCTCGTGGTGTTCACGGCGCTGGTCGGGCTCGTGGTCGCGCCGGGCCATATCCATCCCGTCATCGGCCTCACCGCGCTCATTTGCATCGCGGTCGGCGCCGGCGCCGCGGGTGCGCTGAACATGTGGTACGACGCCGACATCGACGCGCGCATGTCGCGCACGGCGGGACGGCCGATCCCGTCCGGTCGGCTGCGTCCCGGCGAGGTTCTGGCCTTCGGCCTGACGCTGGCGGGTTTTTCCATCGTCGTGCTCGGGCTTCTGGTCAATGTCGTCGCGGCGGTTTTGCTGGCGCTCACCATCGGTTTCTACGTCGTCGTCTATACGATGTGGCTCAAGCGCTTGACGCCGCAGAACATCGTCATCGGCGGCGCCGCCGGCGCCCTGCCGCCGATCATCGGTTGGGCCGCCGTGACCGGCGGCGTCTCGCTCGAGCCGATCGTGTTGTTTCTCATCATCTTCTTGTGGACGCCGCCGCACTTCTGGGCGCTGGCGCTCTACCGCAAGGACGATTACGCGCGCGCCGGCGTGCCGATGCTTCCCGTCGTCGCAGGCGACGATGCGACGCGCCGGCAGATCCTGAAATACACGCTGATCCTCGTGCCGTTCGGTGTCGCGCCGTGGCTCCTCGGCTATGCCGGGGCAGCCTATGCCATCGCCGCGCTCGTCGCCGGCGCCATCATGATCGCGCTGGCTTTTCGCATTCGCGCCGAAAAGCAGGGTTACACGGCGAGCAAGCAAATGTTCGCCTTCTCGATCCTGTATCTGTTCCTGTTGTTCGCCGTGCTGCTGGCCGATCGGATATCGGGAGGGCTGTTCGGCCACTTCGCGGCATGACAATGAGCGTTTCGATGGACGACAGCAAAAAACCCTCACCCTTCCCTCCCCCGCTTGCGGGGGAGGGTGGGAAGGGGGCGCCCGGAATCAGGCTCACCGATGCGCAATTGCGCGCGCGCCGTTCGCGCTCGATCGCGATCGGTGTGGCCCTCGGCTTGCTGGTGATCCTGTTCTACATCGTGACGCTGGTCAAAGGGCCGGGCGTGCTGGAGCGGCCGCTGTGAGCTTGCAAACCCCGCCGCGCAACCCGCCGCTACGCAAGTCCGATCTCCTCATAGCCTTTGCGTGCGGGGCTTTCGTCGCGCTGATGGTGGGCGTGTCTTACGCCGCGGTGCCGCTCTATTCCTGGTTCTGCCGCACCACGGGTTTCGGCGGCACCACGCAGGTGGCGACGTCGGCGCCGGCGCAAATTTCCGAGCGGACCATCACGGTGCGCTTCGATTCCAATGTCGCGCCGGGTTTGCCGTGGAATTTCGAGCCGGAGCGCCGGACCGTGAATGTCAAACTCGGCCAGGTCGTGACGGTCTATTACGCGGTGACGAACGAGTCCGCGCGCGTTACCACGGCGCAAGCCGGCTACAATGTCACGCCGCCGACCGCCGGCATCTACTTCGAGAAGATCAACTGCTTTTGCTTCACCCAGCAGACCATGAAGCCGGGCGAGAAGCGCGACATGGCGGTCGTGTTCTACGTCGATCCCAAATTGATCAAGGATTCCGAACAGGACACGCTCAAGAACATCACGCTCTCCTACACTTTCTATCCGGTGCGTCCCCCTCCCTCCCCTCCCCCGCGAGCGGGGGAGGGGAGGGAGGGGGCAGTGGCGGAGAGCGCAAATCCGGAGAAGTCCGGACACATCTAGAGCACGATCCCGAAACGGGGATGCTGGTTTTCGGATAAGATCATGCTCAAACTGAAATTTGGACACTGAGCCGGACGGATTGGCTCGAGGTCCAGGGCAACAACGGAGCGGCGCGGCTGGCGAAAGCCGCGTCCAGGGTGGAGAAGATGACGATGGCTGATGCGCACGCCGAACCGCAACATGACTACCACCTGGTGAATCCCAGCCCGTGGCCGGCGGTCGGCGCGGTCTCGGCGTTCGTCTCCGCTTTGGGCCTCATCCTGTGGATGCATCAGACGGTGAATTATGCGCCGGTCATCATGGGCATGGGCGTGATCGGCATCGCTTATACCATGTTCGCCTGGTGGAAGGACGTCATCCACGAAGCCGAGTTCGAAGGCGACCACACCCGCGTGGTGCAGATCTCGCACCGCTACGGCATGATCCTGTTCATCGCTTCGGAAGTGATGTTCTTCGTCGCCTGGTTCTGGGCCTATTTCAATACGGCCCTGTTCCCTGACGAGCTGCGCGACGTGGCGCGGATTGCCTATACCGGCGGCGTCTGGCCGCCCAAGGGCGTCGAGACCTTCGATCCGTGGCATCTGCCGTTGTTGAACACGCTGATCCTGCTCACCTCGGGCACCACCGTGACCTGGGCGCATCACGCGCTTCTCGAGAACGATCGCAAGGGCCTGATCTGGGGCCTGGTTTGCACTATCGCGCTGGGCTTAAGCTTCACTTGCGTGCAGGCCTGGGAATACGGACACGCGCTGTTCCACTATTCCGGCAATATCTACGGCGCGACGTTCTTCATGGCGACGGGTTTCCATGGCGCGCATGTCATCATCGGCTCGATCTTCCTGATCGTCTGCCTGTTCCGCGCCAAGGCCGGCCAGTTCACGCCGACACAGCACCTCGGCTTCGAGTTCGCCGCCTGGTACTGGCACTTCGTCGACGTGGTGTGGTTGTTCCTGTTCGCCTGCATCTATGTGTGGGGCGGCGGCGCTCACGCCGGGTAGCGGCTGCTGACGTCTTGCGTATTGCGAAGAGCGCACCGCTCGCGATCCGTCATCCTGAGGTGCGAGCGCAGCGAGCCTCGAAGGATACGGCCGAGGAGTCGCGGGCCGTCGTCCTTCGAGGCTCGGCGCTAGCGCGCCGAGCACCTCAGGATGACGGAAAAAGGTCCATGACCGAGAAAACGATCACGACGCTCGCCGGATCAATCGCCGCCGGTTTGGCATGCGCCTGTCCGCGTTGCGGCCGCGGCAAGCTGTTCCAGGGTTTTTTGACGTTGCGGCCGCGCTGCGAGGTCTGCGGGCTCGACTATAACTTCGCCGATGCCGGCGACGGGCCGGCGGTGTTCATCATGTTTTTCGCCGGCGCCATCGTTGTCGGCGCGGCGCTGGTGACCGAGATCGAATTTCACCCGCCTTATTGGGTGCATGCGGCGTTGTGGCTGCCGCTTATTCTGGTCGTGACGCTCGGTCCGCTGCGGCCGATGAAGGGCTTGATGATTGCGCTGCAGTTTCACCACAAAGCGGCGGAAAGCCGCTTCGGCGCCGCAGATGAGCCGTAAGAGTGCAGCGTGGATGTGAATGTGGGGCCGAAAGCGGAGATGTACGGACCACGCCGGTCCTGGCTTGGCTTGTTGGTACCGGCAATCATCGCCTTTGCGATCCTCATCGGGCTCGGCGCCTGGCAGCTCCAGCGCAAGACCTGGAAGGAAGGGCTGATCGCGGCTCTGACCGAGCGGCTCGCTGCGCCGCCGCAGGCGCTGCCGCCGGCGAGCGATTGGCCGGGGCTGGAACAGCCGAGCGACGAATACCGCCGTGTGAATTTCACCGCACAATTCGAGAACGACAAGGAAGCCTTGGTCTTCGCGTCCGCGGCAGCGTTTCGTCCGGACGTTTCCGACGCCGGCCCGGGCTACTGGGTCTTCACTCCGGCGCGGCTCGCCAGTGGCGGCGTCGTGATCGTCAATCGCGGCTTCGTGCCGGACGCGCGGAAGGACCCGAAATCGCGGCCCGATGGCGAAGTGTCGGGGCCGGTTACGCTCTCTGGCGCGATGCGCTGGCCGGATAGCCGGCATTGGTTCACGCCCGCCGACGATGCCGCGCACAATCTCTGGTTCACGCGCGATCCGGCGGCCATCGCCGCCGCGAAAGCGCTGGGTTCCGTCGCGCCGTTCTACGTCGAGCAGGAGACGCCGGGGCCGCCCAGCGGCTTACCGCAACCCGGCAAGCTCATCGTGAGCCTGCCCGACAACCACCTGCAATATGCGCTGACCTGGTTCGGTCTGGCGGCCGTTTTGGCCGGGGTATTTATCTCTTGGGCGGTCACCTGCGGAGGCCGGGAGGGTGACGGCGAGGCTGGCGGGGAGCGGTCCTAGACCCCCAAACGGGCCCGTCCGGGCCCTTCCGCGGATTCTTGTGAAGGTCGCAGTTTTCCTATTACTGTCTTTGAGGTTCCGGCGTTATTGGCTCGGGCGGCCCGGTTGGCCCCTCGCAAATATCATTCGGAATCAATATGTTAATACTTCGGGCCCGGGACCGTCCGGCCATCTGGGATCGCCACAAGGTGCAATACGTCTCGACCAGGGGTGCGGCCTCCGCATCCGGTTTTGCCGAGGTCATGCTCGCGGGTCTCGCCCGCGACGGCGGCCTTTATGTGCCGGACATCCAATCGGGACACTGGCCGCGTCTCGAGCCGCAAACGATCGCGGCCTTCGCCGGCCGCTCTTATGCCGAAGTCGCGGTCGAGGTGATCCGGCCGTTCACCGGCGATTCCATCAGCGAAGCCGATCTCGCCCGCATGGCGCGCGAGGCTTATGGAACTTTTCGCCATCCCGCGGTGGCGCCGCTCACGCAGCTCGGCGTGAATACGTTTGCGCTCGAACTGTTCCACGGGCCGACGCTCGCCTTCAAGGATCTGGCGATGCAACTGTTGTCGCGGCTGATGGATCATGCGCTCAAGGCGCGCAGCGAACGTCGGACTATTGTTGTCGCGACTTCGGGCGACACCGGCGGCGCCGCCGTCGAAGCGTTCCGCGACCGTGGCCAGGTCGATCTCGTCGTGCTGTTTCCGCAAGGCCGCGTGTCCGACGTGCAGCGGCGGATGATGACGACAACGAATGCCGCCAATGTCAGCGCCATTGCGATCGAGGGCACGTTCGACGACTGCCAGGCCATCGTCAAAGGCATGTTCAATCATCACGCCTTCAGCGACCAGGTGCGGCTGTCCGGCGTCAATTCGATCAACTGGGCGCGCATCGTCGCGCAGGTCGTCTATTACTTCACAGCGGCCGTCGCCCTCGGCTCGCCGCAGCGGAAAATCGGCTTCACCGTGCCGACCGGCAATTTCGGCGACGTCTATGCGGGCTATGTCGCGGAGCGGATGGGGCTCCCGATCGACCGGCTGGTCATCGCCACCAACGTCAACGATATTCTGGCGCGTACGCTCGCGACCGGCGCCTATGAGCTGCGCGATGTCGTGGCCACGACCTCGCCGTCGATGGACATTCAAGTCTCGTCGAACTTCGAGCGCTTGTTGTTCGACGCCTATAACCGCGACGCGAGCGCGATCAGGGCGGTGATGGGTTCGCTCGCGCAGTCGCGGCGGTTCACGCTGTCGGCGCCGGCGCTCGTCTATATTCGCGGCCTGTTCGCCGCCGGCCGCGCCGGCGAGGATGAAGTCGCAGCCGCCATGCGCACCGTCAAGCGCGAGACCGGCAACTTCGTCGATCCGCACACGGCGGTCGGCATCGCGGTCGCCGAGAAGGAACAGCGCGATCCCGCAGTGCCGATGGTGGTGCTCTCTACTGCGCATGCGGCGAAATTTCCCGATGCGGTCGAAGCGGCCTGCGGTGCGCGGCCGCAACTGCCCGATTGGCTTTCCGACATCAATCAGCGTCCGGAGCGCGTCACCGTGCTGCCGGCGGATCAAGCTGCGGTCGAGCGGTTCGTCCTTGCGACGAGCCGCGCGGCGCAGGAAGGAGCGGCAGCATGAGTGTTGAGGTAACGACCCTGAAGTCCGGTATCAATGTGGTGACCGACGCGATGCCGCATCTCGAGACGGCGTCGCTCGGCGTGTGGGTCGCCTCCGGCAGCCGCGACGAGCATCACGACGAGCACGGCATTTCGCACTTCCTCGAACACATGGCGTTCAAGGGCACACGGCGGCGCAGCGCGCGCCAGATCGCGGAAGAGATCGAGGCCGTGGGCGGCGATCTCAACGCGGCGACGGGCGCCGAGAGCACCGCGTACTACGCGCGCGTGCTCAAGGCCGACGTGCCGCTCGCGCTCGACGTGCTAGCCGACATTCTTTCCGAGCCGGCCTTCGACAGCGCGGAATTGACGCGCGAGCAGAATGTCATCGTCCAGGAGATCGGCGCCGTCGCCGACACGCCCGACGATCTCATCTTCGAGCATCTCAACGTCATGGCCTTCCCCGACCAGCCGCTCGGCCGCTCCATTCTGGGCACGCCGAAAACGGTGCGGTCGTTCGACGGCAACAAGTTGCGCGGCTATCTCACGCGGAACTATCGCGCGCCGGATATCGTGGTCGCCGCCGCCGGCGCCGTCGACCATCAGTCCGTGCTGGCCGAGGTCGAGAAGCGGTTCGGCACGTTCAACGGCCCGGCGAGCCCGGCGCCGGAGCCGGCCCGTTTCGGCGGCGGCACGCATGTCGAGAAGCGCGAATTGGAGCAGGTGCATATCGCGCTCGGCCTTGCCGGCGTCTCGATCACCGATCCCGAGCTCTACAGCCTGCAGGTCTTCACCAATGTGCTGGGCGGCGGCATGTCGTCCCGGCTGTTTCAGGAAGCGCGCGAGAAGCGCGGCCTGTGCTACTCGATCTATTCGTTTCACGTGCCGTATTCCGACGTCGGCATGTTCGGGCTTTATGCCGGGACCGACGCCCGCGACACTTCGGAACTGATGCGCGTGATCGTCGATGAGATCGCAAGCACCGCGGAGACCATTTCGGAGGCCGAAGTCGCGCGCGCCAAGGCGCAGATGAAGGCCGGCCTCCTCATGGCGCTCGAAAGCTCCGGCGCCCGCATCGAGCAATTGGCGCGGCAGATGATCACGCGCGGCCGCCCGATCCCGCTCCACGAACTGGTGGCGCGTGTCGAAGCCGTCACCGTCGAAAGCGCGCGCAACGCCGGCCGTGGGCTCCTCAAGCGCGGCAAGCTCGCGACCGCCGTCATGGGCCTGGGGTCCGGGCTTGAAAGTGCCGCGGCGATTGCGGAAAGTCTGACGCGCCAGGCTGCCTGACGAACCGCCGCCGGTGGTTGCGCGCAAGAGGGGTCCGCGTTCGTCGCAAGTTGGTCCGATGGCGTTTTTCCGCACCATCAACTTCACCGAGCCGCTGCCGACCATCGAGGGCGACGGCCTTCTGCTGCGCACGCCGCAGATGACCGACTACGAGGAATGGTCGGCGCTGCGCGAGGCGAGCCGTGAATTCCTCATCCCATGGGAGCCGACCTGGCCGGATGACGATCTGACCCGCAGCGCGTTCCGGCGGCGAATCAAGCGCTATACCGAAGACCTGCGCAGCGACCAGGGCTACGCTTTCCTGATCGCGCGCTATTCCGACGGCGCGCTGGTCGGCGGACTGACCCTGGCCAATATCCGGCGTGGCGTCGCCCAGGCCTGCAGCCTCGGTTATTGGATGGGCCTGCCTTTTGCGCGCCAGGGCTATATGGCGGCGGCGGTCCATGCCGTTATTCCCTTCGCCTTTGCAACGCTCCGGTTGCACCGGCTCGAGGCCGCCTGCATTCCCACCAATGCCGGATCGATCAAGCTTTTGGAGAAAAACGGCTTTGTCCGTGAGGGCTATGCCCGGGAGTATCTTTGTATCAACGGCGCCTGGCAGGACCATCTGCTATTTGCCCGGCTCAGGGATGCCGCCAAATCTTGACCGCTTTAACCATACATCCTCGCTTTCCCGCTTCCTCTTGCCGGGGAGGGTAGGGTGGGGCCGCCGCCTTGGGATGGCCATTGTTGGCCTGGTATAAAATTCCGGGCATCGCGATAGAGCATGATCCCGAAAATGCCTGCCCTTGGACTTGATCCGAGGGTGGTCACCGGTTCTCGGAAAAGATCATGCTCCAATAGATGGCGATGAGTTGGGGATGCCGCGCGACTTTCAACCGATAAAGTGGGGCGATCGCTTAGCGGTCGCGGCTCTGCTCTCGATTTTGCTGCTGGCGCCGGGTTGCACCGGCAGCGGCAATATTGGCGTGGCGACGACGCCGGTGCCGTTGGGCACAACGGCCTCAACTGCGCCTGCGCCGGCTCCGCCGCCCGGTGCGCCTGCGCCATCCGGCTCGCCGTCTTTCAAAGACAAGATCGCGAACTTCTTTTCGGGCGCGTCCGACAAGGCGCCGCAGGCGGTGGCCAATGCGCAGCCGGACGTCGATTGCCCCTTCATCGACATTCGCCAGGGCGCTTCGACTTTGACCATTCCGCCGCCGCCGGCCGATGGCAGCAACGAAGCGATGACGCTGCGGTATCAGGGCAGCTTTGTCCGCGCCGCGCGCGAATGCGCCGTCGTTTCGGGTCAGATGGTGATGAAAGTCGGCATCCAGGGCCGCGTCATCGTCGGGCCGGCCGGTGGGCCCGGTCACGTCGATGTGCCGCTCCGCATCGCTGTCGTCGCCGCACCGTCGTCCGGCACGAAAGTGATCACGACCAAATTCATCCAGATTCCGGTCGACGTCACCAATGACGACGGCGCCACCTTCAGCCACATCGAAGAGGGATTGAGCTTCCCGCTGCCGCCGTCGGCGGATCTGGAAAACTACGTTGTTTATATCGGCTTCGATCAGTTCACGGCCCAACAAAATAGCGCGAAGCCGGCGCCGGCCGCGAAACCCAGGGCGAAGCCAAAGCCCAATCGGAACGCCCCGACGGGGTGATCTTTCTACCAGCCGCGCAAATCGGTGATGGCGCTCTTGAGAGCCCGCATGTCGGCAACGACGGTGCGGGCGCCGCGCGCGAGCAGTTCGGTGGCGAGCCGTCCGGGCGTTTGGCTGCCGCCGACGAAGCCGACCGGTGTCATGCCCGCCGCCACGGCCGCGACGATGCCAGGCACGGAATCCTCGACCACGATGCATCGCGACGGATCGGTCTCACTGCGCGCGGCCGCGAGCAGAAATACGTCGGGCGCGGGTTTGCCTTTGTAGACGCTGCTGGCCGAGAACAGCCGCGTCTCGAAAAAGCGAATGAGCCCGGTGACTTCCAGACTCAGGCGAATGCGCTCCGGCGACGATGACGACGCCACGGCTTTCGGTCCGCGTATCCAGGTGAGCGCGTGTGCGGTATGCGCAATGGCGCGCAGCTCCGTGCGCAAGCGGCGCAGCGTTTCCGCCGCGACCTCGCCCGGGAAATTGGACGGAATTCTGGTGTTTGTTGCGGCTTCGACGGCGGCAAAAATGTCCGACGGCCGCCGCCCCTGGAAGCGGCGCGTCACGGTGTCGGCCGAAATGGCAACGCCGATGCGGTTGAATGCGTCGGCAAGCACCGCGGCCGCGATCGGTTCGCTGTCAACAAGCACGCCGTTACAATCGAAGATGACCAAGGGTCCCTCCGATCCGCGGCCAACAAGATTGGCCGCCGTTTGGCTTTTCAAGGAAATCGCGGGAAGAAACATAGCGCCGGGCGCGGCGCTGCAAAGAGCGCCGACGATCCGACTTAGCTAATCTTGGCGATTATGCACAGGAATCAAGCCGGATCTGTGGATGACACGCCGCGACAGCCTAGCGCTGCGGCAATGCGGAGGCTGGGCGACAAACAAGTCCGTCTCTGCAGCCGTAATCTCTTCTAAAAAAATCACTGCGATCCGAAGGGATAGGGCGACGGATTGGTCGGCGTCGCAAGGCGGCCGGCGCGGCGACTATAGTAGCTGCTCGCCGCCGGCGGGATCGGCTGGTCCAGCGGGCCGCGGCCGGTCGGAACCGCGATTCCACTATAGACCTTACCGCCGGTCGAGGTCCTATAGCTGCCGCCGTTTCCGGAGCTACCTGGAAAACTGTACTGATGGACGCCTTGCGCATCAGCACCCACCGCGCTCGCCGCTACCAGGAACGCCGAGAGCAAAAGACGTTTGAGCGGGGGATGTCGGCTTCGCGGTCGGATAAGCGGGCGCATTGCTCTCTCCTTCGCAATTTCCCAGCCACCCGCAACCTTAAAGGTGTGAAGCGCGTCCTTGGATATCAAGGCCGCCTTCGCCGCGCCGATGCGAGACCGGTGCGATCGAAAGCATCAATTGAATTCAGATTGAAGGTAAAGTCCCGGACCGAAGGGATCGAAATGGACGTCAGTTGAATCGCTTTTTGACGTCTTCGATGCCTTGCGCCAGCAGGTCTTCGGCGATCTTGCCCTTGGCCGATACAGAAAGAATCCGCTCGGCGGCGGCGACCGCGGCATCGGCGGCGGCGGATTTCACGTCGGCGAGCGCCTGCGTCTCGGCCTGGGCGATTTTCGCTTCCGCCATCTTGGTGCGGCGCGCGACGAACTCTTCCATCCGGGTCTTGGCCTCGGCGGCAAGCCGCTCGGCTTCGGCCTTGGCGCTGGCGATGATGGCCTCGGCCTCGCCTTCGGCCTCGCGGCCCTTGCGCTCGAACTCGGCGAGCAGCGCCTGCGCCTCCTCGCGCAGCTTACGTGCCTCATCGAGCTCGGACTTGATGCGCGCCTGGCGGTCATCGAGGCTGGCGAGGAGTTTCCGGTGCACGCCGAGATAGGCGAGCAAGGCGAGAAAGCAAAGAAACCCAAAGGCGACCCAGTTTTCGGTTTCCATCATGGTCGTTCTCGAATCTTGCTCAGCTTTTGCCGGCGTCGAGCGCGGCGGCGATTTCGTGGTCGGCCGGCGCCTTGCCGATCAGGCGTTCGACGATCGCCGAAGCGGTGTCGGCCGCGATCGTCCACACATTGCCCATGGCGGCGGTGCGCGTCGCCGTGATCGATTGCTCCGCCGCGGCGAGCCGCTCGTGAAGCTGAGCCTCGAGCCGCTTCTGTGCGGCCTCGGCTTCTCTCGCCTGCTTCTCGCGGGTCGAGCTTGCAATCGATTGGGCGCGGCTGCGCGCGTCGGCGAGCGATTTCTCGTAGGCCGCGTGCGCCGCGTTCGATTGCTCCTTGAGGCGTTCCGCCGCCGCAAGATCGTCGCCGATCAGCTTGCTGCGCTCGGCCATGATCGCGCCGATACGCGGCAGCGCGATCCTCGACATCAGCACATAAAGCAGCACAAAGCTGATCGTCAGCCAAACGAGCTGCGACGGGAAATGCTCCGCCTGGAACGGCGGAAATGCACCGTGCCCGGCGGGGTGCTCGGTATGGGCGGTCGGTTCGGCCATTTGCTGTGCCTAAGGTTCTGCCGTCGCGGCGAAAACTTAGAGCCCAAACAGCAGCAGGAGCGCGATCAGAAGCGAGAAAATGCCGAGCGCTTCAGTGATGGCGAATCCGAAAATCAGGTTGCCGAACTGGCCCTGTGCGGCCGACGGATTTCGGATGGCGGCCGCCAGATAATTGCCGAAAATGATGCCCACGCCGACGCCGGCGCCGCCCATGCCGATACAGGCAATGCCAGCCCCGATATATTTCGCGGCGATCGGATCCATAACAAGACTCCCTTTTTGAAGTTGCAGCGACTTGCTCGAGTTGTAACGACTTGTTGAGTTGTTAAAGACTTGGCCTCAATGGCCCGGGTGAATCGCATCGTTGAGATAGATGCAGGTGAGAATGGCGAAGACATAGGCCTGCAGGAACGCCACCAGGAATTCCAGCGCGGTCAGCATGATCACCATGATGAACGGCAGCGCCGCGCCGAACCAGCCGAGAACGCCGGCGCCGGCCAGCATGATGATGAAGCCGGCAAAGACCTGAAGTGTGATGTGGCCGGCGAGCATGTTGGCGAACAGACGCACCGAGTGCGACACCGGCCGCGACAGAAAAGACAATATTTCGATGATCACGATCGCCGGCAGGATCAGCTTCGGCACGCCCTTGGGCACGAACAGATTGAAGAAGTGCAGGCCGTTCCGATAGAAGCCGTAGCCGACGACGATGAAGAACACGAGGAGCGCCAGCGTCGCCGTCACGATCAACTGGCTCGTCACCGTAAAGGAATACGGAATGAGCCCGATCAGGTTCGCGAACAAGACGAACATGAACAGCGTGAACACGAAGGGGAAAAACTTCATGCCTTCGGTGCCGGCCGAGCTGCGCACCGTATTGGCGACGAATTCGTAGGAAATTTCCGCAATCGATTGCAGCCGACCGGGGATCACGGCGCGCGGCGCCGTCGCGCCAATGAGAAGCGCCGAGACCGTGCCGACGATGATGAACATGAACAGCGCGGAATTGGTGAAAGCGATCTCATGCCCGCCCACGCTGGTCATGGGCATCAGGTTCTGGATCTGAAACTGGTGGATCGGATCGACCTGCATGGTCCTGTTCGCCGCCCTGTGTGTCGCCGTCTATGGCGTCCTGGCGCAGATGCGCCTTCCGTTTATTCTTTCCGGTTGCCCGGGCTGTGGCCGTCGAGTGCGCTGCCCGCAACGACTCCCGCGGTGCGCATAACATTGAGCACGCCCGCCGCAAAGCCGAGCAGAAGGAAAATCATAAGCCCCCACGGCGACGTGTGGAACCAGCGATCGATGAGCCAGCCGAGGCCGGCACCGACCACCACACCTGCAACGAGTTCGCTGGAGAGCCGAAAGCCCCTGGCGTAGCCGGATGCAGTTGCCGACCGATCCGCCTCAGGACTTTCAGAAGCTCGGCCCGCACTGCGGACTTGGCCGAGACCTTCGTTGAGCCGCTGAAGCCTCGCGGAGAGAGCGGCCTCGTCGGTTTGCTGCTTGCCCCGGTCGCCGTTTTCGCGTGCGTCGCTCATGGTCCCGTCACCCGGTCCCGACACTCGCGGCTTTCAGCACCGGCAGCACGCGCGCACCTTGAAGCCGCGCGGACCATACTGATTGGGTTCCGCCAAGTCAAGAACAGCAGACCTAAGCTAATTCATTGAAATAACAAACAAACTAGGCTGTGCACAAGACTTTTGGCGAGACGTTTTTGCGCGCTGCCAAGAGGAGCAAGACGTTCTAAGATCGGACCGCTCCAGATCATGCAGGAGGTCCTGATGATGATCCCAAAAAGCGCCGCTTTCGGCATCGCGGCTTTGGCGTTGATCGTTCCGGCTATCGCCCCAGCCATCACCCCAGCGTTAGCCGACGACGCGACGCCGGACAGCGCCGGCGGCCGTTACATCTTCAACAAGACCGCCGATGGCGTGGTGCGGCTCGATACGCAGAGCGGCCAGGTTTCGCTATGCAGCCAAAGGACCGTGGGCTGGGCCTGCGCGACGGCGCCGGAGGACCGGGCCGTGCTCGAAAACGAGATCGGGCGGCTGCGCAGCGAGAACGCCGCGCTGAAAAAGGCCATTATTTCGCGTGGTCTGCCGCTGCCGCCCGGCGCCAGCCCACTGCCATTGCCCGAGCCGCCGGTTGCGCAAAACAGCGTGACCGTACCGCTGCCCAGCGACGCCGATATCAACCGCATGGCCGCCTTTGCCAACCAGGTCTGGCATCGCTTCAAGGAGATGGTCGAGCGGGCGCAGCAGCAGATCTTGAACAAGAGCTAGGGCATGGTCCCGAAAAGTGGACGCCGGTTTTCGGATAAGATCATGCCCAAACAAAAAGTAGGCCCTTGAGTAAATTGTCCGCCGTCAGGACGGCGCGCGTCGAGACGATTGCGACGGCGGTTCTGACCGTGGACACGTCCGGCGAAGGCTTTTTCGAGATCACGCGCGATGCCGCGTCATTTCTCGAAAACATCAAAGCGCGCGACGGCGCGCTGCTGCTCTATCTCAAACACACGTCGGCTTCGCTGGTGATCCAGGAAAACGCGGACGCCGATGTGCGCACTGATCTCGTGACCGCGCTCAAGCGGCTGGCGCCGGCGCATGCCGGCTATGTCCATGAGGTCGAAGGGCCGGACGATATGCCGGCGCACATCAAGTCCATGATTAACGGCGTGTCGCTGCAGGTGCCGGTCACGGGGGGTGAACTGGCGCTCGGCACCTGGCAGGGCATCTATCTCGCCGAGCATCGCGCCCGCCCGCACCGGCGCGAAGTGGTGCTGCAGTTCCTCGGAAGCTGTGGTTAAGCGCAATTACGGCAAGCGTTTTTATGGTTCATGCAGTTTGCACATTGCTGCAATGATGGAGGCGGACGTGGTGCGTCGCCGCCCGTCTCATAAATGCATAAGCGTTGCCCCCTGCCTCGGGCCTCTCATAAGGATTGCAGCTTTTGGATCGTTTCGTCGGAATGGCCGTATTCGCCAAAGTCGTCGATTCCGCGAGCTTTGCGGCGGCGGCGCGCCACTTCGGCATGTCGCCGGCCATGGTCAGCAAGCACGTGCAGACACTGGAGGAGCGGCTCGGCGCGCGGCTTCTCAACCGCACCACGCGCCGTGTCAGCGCGACCGAAGCGGGGCAGGATTATTATGAGCGCGCCGTGCGCATCCTGGCGGAAATGGAAGACGCCGAGGCAGCCGCCGGCGACATGCAAACCTCGCCACGCGGGCAATTGCGCGTCACCGCTCCGGTCTCGTTCGGCACGCATCGCCTTGCGCCCGCGGTCGCCGATTATCTGGTGGCCTATCCGGACGTGTCGATCGATCTGAGCCTGGACGATCCCTATGTCGATCTGCTCGAGAAACGTTTTGATCTCGGCATTCGCTTCGGTCATCTCGCCAATTCGAGTTTGATCGCGCGAAAACTCTATACGCTCGAAACCTATCTCTGCGCGTCGCCTGCTTATCTGGAAAAGCACGGCGCGCCGCACGCGCCGGCCGATCTCGCCAAGTACCGATGTCTGATCTACACGCACGCCGCGCCGCAAAACGTCTGGAGCTTTGTCGATCGCAACGGCAAGGAAGAAGTCGCGCACATTCACGGACGTTTCCAAGCCAATAGCGGCGACGTGCTGCTTCCGCCCGCGCTTCATGGTTGCGGACTGCTCCTAGCGCCGGATTATCTCGTCGAAGACCACCTCAAGGCGGGTCGCTTGGTCCGGATCATGCCGGGATATACGACGCATGAGACGCCGGTCTATGCGGTCTATCCGAGCCGTAATCTGTCCGCCAAAACCAGGACATTCGTCGATTTTCTCGCGGCGCGGTTTGGCCGTTCACGCGAGGGCGATCACAGCGGCATGAACGGCAACGGCAATGCAGTCGTCACGCCGGACGTGTTGGATATAAAAGCCTCCCCGCCAAAGGAAGCGAGAGCGAGTTAGCTCTCGCCGCCGCTATCGTCATTTCGATAATTGTGGAGGTTCCCACGGGGGGAATCCGCGCCGGTTCCGGGCGCAATCGAACCGGTGACTTACACCGAGGGCGCGACACGCCGTGAAAATTCGTGCACATTCGTGAGAAGCGTGGGACGAGGCTTATGCACGGATCGAGCACGAAAGCCGTTATCGGCGCGCTTGCTGTCATTGTGGGCTGCGGCGTAGCCGCGGCGCAGGACGCGCCGCCGCCTCCGGCGGTTTCGGTGAGCCCGGTGGCGAGCCGCCAAGTGACCGAGACCGGCGATTTTATCGGCCGCGTCGTTGCGATCAATAGAGTCGACGTCGTCGCGCGGGTGGCCGGTTTCATCGAAGAGCGCAATTTCACCGAAGGGCAGATGGTCAAAACCGGCGATCTGTTGTTCCGCATCGAGCAAGACACTTACAAGACCGCGGTTGATCAGCAGGAGGCCAATCTCGCCAAAGCCAAGGCGACCGAGGTCAACGCGAATTTGCAATTGCAGCGCGCTCAGGCGCTGGTGAAGAATCAGAATGTGCCGCAAGCGACCGTCGATCAGCTCGCCGCCACCGAACAGGCGGCGCAGGCCGATGTGCTGCAAGCGCAGGCCTTGCTCGAACAGGCCAAGATCAATCTCGGCTATACGGAAATCCGCTCGCCGATCGACGGCCGGATCGGGCTTGCCAATTTCACCGTCGGCAATCTCGTCGATTCGACGTCCGGGCGGCTGGCGGTCATCGTCAGCCAAGATCCCATCTATGTCACGTTCCAGGCGAGCGAAGCCGATATCATCGCCTACCGGAAGCGGGTTGCGAATTCGGCCGACAAGGATCCGCATGTGACCGTTCACATCAGGCTGCCCGACGGCACCGAATATGCGCATCCCGGCTTGACGAATTTCCTCGACGTCCAGGTGCAGACCGATACCGACACCGTGACGGTCCGGGCGCAGATGCCGAACCCGGACGGCGTGCTGATCCCAGGCGGTATCGTCGGCGTCATCGTCGAGCGCGGCAAACCGCGGTTCACGCTCATGGTGCCGCAATCGGGCGTTCTTCTCGATCAGGCCGGCCATTACGTGATGGTGGTCAACGACGCGAAGCAAGTGGAGCTGCGGCGCATAACGACCGGTTCCGAGCATGGCAAGGACATCGAGGTGCCGTCCGGGCTCAAAGAGGGCGAACTCGTTATTGTCGACGGCATCCAGAAAGTGCGTCCCGGGCAAGTCGTGGCGGCGAGCGCCGTGCCGGAAAATTGAGCCGAAAATTCAGCCCATAAATTCAAGCCCGTAAATTCAAGCCATGTTTTCAAGTATTTTCATCGACCGGCCGAGATTCGCTATCGTCATCGCCATCGTCATCACGCTGGCGGGCATCATCGCCATATCGGCGATCCCGATCGCGCAATTTCCCGATATCGTGCCGCCACAGGTCACGCTGACCGCAACTTACCCCGGCGCCGACGCCGAAGTGGTCGAGTCCACGGTGGGGCAGCCGATCGAGGAGCAGATCAACGGCGTCGACAACGCGCTTTATTACCAGTCCGCGAGCGGCTCCGACGGCAGCTACACGCTCAACGTCACCTTCGCGCTCGGCACCGATCCGGACATCAACGCCGTCAACGTCCAGAACCGCGCCAGCCTCGCCATTCCGCAATTGCCGGTGGAGGTGTCGCGCTCGGGCCTGACGGTACGCAAGAAGTCGGCGGCGCTTCTTCAAGTCATCAACATCTTCTCGCCGAAAAATACCTACGACGCCGTCTATTTGAGCAATTACGCGACCATCAACATCATCGATACGCTGGCGCGGATCAAAGGCGTCGGCCAGGTCGTGCTGTTCGGGCCGCTCAATTATTCGCTGCGCATCTGGCTCGATCCCAACCGGCTGACCGAGCTCAATCTCACGCCGAACGACGTCATCGCCGCGGTGCAGAGCCAGAACGTCCAGGCCGCGCTCGGCCGCATCGGCGCAGCTCCGGTATCGAACGACCAGCAAGTCCAGATCAACATCAAGACCAAAGGCCGGCTGACGCGTCCGGAGGAGTTCGCCAATATCGTCCTGCGCTCCAATCCCGACGGCTCGCTGGTGCGGGTGAGCGACGTCGCCCGCGTCGAAATGGGCGCGCAATCGGAGGACCGCTACAGTCGCTACAACGGCGCGCCGGCGGCGGCGCTCGGCATCTATCAGTCGCCGGGTTCCAACGCCGTCGAGGTGGCGAAGCAAGTTCGCGAGACCATGACGACGCTAGCGACGCGGTTCCCCGCCGATCTCACCTACACGATGTTTTTCGATACCACGGTGTTCGTGACCGCGACCATCGTCGAAGTGGTGCGCACGCTTGTCATCGCCATCGTGCTTGTCGCCATCGTGGTCTTTCTGTTCCTCGGCAAATTGCGCACCACGCTCATTCCGCTGATCGCGGTGCCGGTGTCGATCATCGGCACATTCGCCGTCATGCTGATGATCGGCTATTCGGCCAATACGGTCTCGCTCCTGGCGCTGGTGCTCGCCATCGGCATCGTCGTCGATGACGCCATCGTCGTCGTCGAGAACATCGAACGGGTGATCGAGGAAGAGCCCGAGCTCTCGATCCCGGATGCGTGCAAGAAAGCGATGGCCGAAATCACCGGCCCGATCCTCGCGATTACGCTCGTACTGCTGTCGGTGTTCGTCCCCGTCGCTTTCACGCCCGGCATCAGCGGGCAATTGTTTCGGCAATTCGCCGTCGCCGTCTCGATCGCGATGCTGATCTCGGCGCTCAATGCGCTGACATTGAGTCCGGCGCTCTGCTCGGTGCTGTTGAAGCGCGGCCAACGGACGAGCGGCGTGATGCGCCGCGTGCTCGGCACCATCGACAGGGCGCGCGACGGCTATGTCGCCATCGTGCGCCGGCTGGCGCGCGTCGCGATTGTCGGTGTCGTGGTCGTCGCCGGCGTGCTGGCGGCGGCGGCGTTTTTGTTCAGCAAGACGCCGCAGAGTTTTTTGCCCGACGAAGATCAGGGCGCGATCTTTGCCGCCTTGCGGCTGCCGGAAGGCGCCTCGATCAACCGCACCGAGGCTGTGGTCAAGCAGGTCGAAGACCTCGTCAAGCCGATTCCGGGCGTCGAAGGCGTGCTGTCGGTGGTCGGACTGAACTTCATCGATTATGTCGCGTCGTCGAATCAGGCTTTCTTCGTCATCCGGCTCAAGCCCTACGAGGTGCGCACCGACCGGGCGCAGAGCGCGGGCGCGATCATCGCGAAGCTGCGGCCGCAGCTTGCCGCGATTCAAGGCGCCATCGCTTTTCCGTTCAACCTGCCGCCGATCCTCGGCCTCGGCAATACCGGCGGTTTTCAATATGTGCTGGAAGCGCTGCAGGGCCAGTCGCCGACCGATGTCGCGGCGGTGATGAAGGGGATGCTGGTCGCGGCCAATCAGCAGCCTCAACTCGCCGGCGTGTTCAGCACCTATGCGGCGGACACGCCGCAAATCTATCTCGATATCGATCGCGACAAGGCGCAGGTGCTGGGCGTCAAGATCAGCGATATTTTCAGTGCGCTGCAATCGACGCTGGGCAGCTTCTACATCAACGACTTCAATGTTTTCGGCCGCACCTGGCAGGTCAATGTCCAGGCCGAGACGGCGTTTCGCCAGCAGATCGACGACATCGAGCGGATCTACGTGCGCAACGCCAAGGGCGGCATGGTGCCGATGCGGGCGTTGGCGGAAGCCAAGCTCGTGCAGGGGCCGCAAACGGTGGTGCGTTACAACGGCTATCGTAGCGCGATCATCAACGGCGCGGCGAAACCGCCGGCCAGTTCCGGCGAGGCGCTCGCCGCGATGGAGCGCATCTCGAACGCGACCTTGCCGCCGGGCTTCAGCTATGAATGGACCGGCACCGCGTTGCAGGAAAAGACCGCGAGCGGGCACACGGCCAGCATTCTCGGACTGGCCATTCTCTTTGCCTATTTGTTTCTGGTGGCGCTTTACGAGAGCTGGAACATTCCTATTCCCGCTTTGCTGTCGGTGAGCGTCGGCATTCTCGGCGCCGTGACCGCGGTGGTGATCGCCGGATTGAGCTTCGACGTTTACGCGCAAATCGGATTGGTTGTGCTGATCGCGCTCGCCGCCAAGAACGGCATTCTGATCGTTGCCTTCGCGGTCGATCAGCGGGCGCTCGGCAAGGATGTCGAGGCGGCCGCGATCGAAGCCGCGGCGTTGCGATTCCGCCCGGTGATGATGACGAGCTTCGCCTTCATCTTCGGGCTCTTCCCGCTGGTGATTGCGACAGGCGCCGGCGCGCTGACGCGCCACGCGGTGGGAACGCCGGTATTCGGCGGCATGATTGCGGCTGCGGTGTTTGGAATTTTCCTCATTCCGCTCCTCTTCATCACCGCGGAACGACTGCGTCACTGGAATAGAGAGGCAAAGTAATGCCCGGCGCTGTGGACCGCCCCTAGCGATCGGCGGTAACATAGAAGACGCGTGCAAGCTCGCGCGATTGATTGGGGCGTCTCTGTGAGCGACGGCGAATTTCATCATCTGCTGATTGCCGACGATCATCCGCTGTTCCGCGGCGCGCTGCGCGAGGCGGTCAACGGCCTGTTCGATCGCGCCGGTATCGCCGAAGCCGGCACTTTCGAGGAAGTCACCGAACTTCTCGATCGCCCGAGCGGGAGCGGCAGCGCCGCCGACGTCGATCTGATCCTGCTCGACCTGCGCATGCCCGGGGTGCGCGGTTTTTCCGGCCTGATGTATCTGCGCGCGCAATATCCGGGCCTGCCCATTGTCGTCGTCTCGGCCAATGACGATCCGGCGGTGATCCGCCGCTGCATGGAATTCGGCGCCTCCGGATTCATTCCGAAAACGCTCGGGGTCGAGGCATTGCGCCAAGCCGTCGCACACGTGCTGCGCGGCGAAGTGTGGACGCCGCCGGACGTCGATCTGCAACGCGATACCGACTCGGAGGGCGCCGCCGTAATCGCGCGGCTCTCGACGCTGACGCCGCAACAGGTGCGCGTTCTGATGATGCTGTCGGGGGGGCTCCTCAACAAACAAATCGCCTATGAGCTCAGCGTGTCGGAGGCGACCGTGAAGGCGCATGTCTCCGCCATCCTGCAAAAGCTCGGCGTCGAAAGCCGCACCCAAGCCGTCATCGCCGCCGGCAAGATCGAAGCCGGTCAGTGGCCGCAGGTGCCGGCGAAGGAAGGATAGTCCCGTCATTCCGGATTGCCGCGAAGCGGCAAGTCCGGAATGACAAATATTACTCCGCCGCCACCCGCTGCACGCGCCACTGCGCGATCAGCGCGCGCAACGACGCCGGCTTCACCGGCTTGTTGAGCACATGCACGCCGTCGGCGCGGGCTTCCTCGCGGACGTGGCGCGAGCGGTCGGCGGTGATCAGGATCGCCGGGACATGACGGCCGAGGCGGCGGCGCAGTTCGGCGATGGCGCCGATGCCATTGGCGTCGGTGATCTGGCCGCCGTCAAGATGATAGTCGACCAGAAGCCCGTCCGGTTCGAGCCCGCTGGCATTGATCGCGGCCAAAGCTTCGGTGAGATCGGCGGCGGTCAGCGTGCGGCAGTTCCAGCCGCCCAGCAGCGTTTCCATGCCGTCGAGGATGGCGCGCTCGTTGTCGATGCAGAGCACGATTGTGCCGTCGAGGCGGCCGATATCGGGGCGCGGCGCCGTGCGCAGCTTCGGCACGGTGGCGGAGCTCGTCGCGCGCGGCACTTCGATGGAGAAGCGCGAGCCATGTCCCGTTCCATGCTGGCCGACATTCGAGCGCAGCGTCACTTCGCAATCGAGCACGCGGGCGATGCGCTCGACGATCGAGAGGCCGAGGCCGACGCCGCGCGCCACCCGCGCACCTTGATCGAGCCTATGGAATTCCTTGAACACCGCGCGGCGCTTGGTCTGCGGAATGCCGATGCCGGTGTCGTAGACTTCGACGCGCAGCTTGTCGCCGCGGCGCCGGCAGCCGACCAGCACATGTCCCTCGGGCGTATATTTGATCGCGTTCGAGATCAAGTTTTGTAAAAGCCGCCGCAACAGCCGGCGGTCCGAGCGCACGTTCAATCCGCAGGGCATGAACACGAGCTCGAGGCCCTTGGCCCGGGCGAGCGGCGTGAATTCGACTTCGAGCCGGTGCAGCAAATCGTCGATACGGAAATTGCCGATCTCGGGCTTCATCGCGCCGGTATCGAGCCGGGAGATGTCGAGCAGCGCCGTGAAAATCTCTTCGACCGCTTCGAGCGAGGCGTCGATGTTGCGCACCAATTCGGAATCTTCGCCGGCACGCTGCCGTTCGCTCAGGCTCGTCACGTAAAGCCGCGCCGCATTCAGCGGTTGCAGAATGTCATGGCTCGCGGCGGCGACGAAGCGCGTCTTGGACACATTGGCTTCGTCGGCCTCGGCCTTGGCGCGTTCGAGCTCGGTATTGAGCCGCGTCAGCTCGCCGGTGCGTTCGCGCACGCGGCGTTCCAACGTCGCGTTCGCCCGCTCCAGCGCCTCCGCCGATTTCACGCTCGGCGTGATATCGGTGAAAGTCGTCACCAGGCCGCCGTGGGGCATGCGGTTGGTCCGCACTTCGATCACCAGGCCGCGGCCGGCGAAGCGCTCCAGGAACGGCTCATCTTCGGACGCGTAATTAGCGATGCGCTCGGCGATGAACTCGTCGGTGCTCTTGTCATTGCGCTCGGCGTGCTGCGCGATATGGCGCAAGATTTCCGCGAGCGCGATGCCGACCCGGGTCAAGCCATGCGGCAGATCGAAAATCTCGCCGAACTGCCGATTCCAGCAGACCAGCGTCAGTTCTTTGTCGAATACCGCGATGCCCTGGCGCACGTGATCGAGCGCGGTCTGCAAAATCTCGCGGTTGTAATGGATCGCGGCATTGGCATCGTCGAGGAGCTTGAGCGCGGCCTTGGTCGAAACGGTGCGTTTGCGCAGAAGAAGCGACAGCACGAGCCGCGATGACGCAGCCCCGATCGCCGAAGCGAGCAAGTATTCGGCATATTGCAGCAATTGGAAATCCGCCTCGGCCTGCGGCTCGAGATCGATGCGACGCGTCAGCGCAAAGCTCGCGAAAGATTCGCGCGTGCGCTCCGCGCCGAGATAGCGGGCAACGGTCGTGATCAGTTCCTCGACGGTGACCGAGGCGCGGCGCAGCCGGAAGCTCGGCGCCATCGGCGCGAGCGACGACGGCACGAACAAATCCGCCTGCACTTGCTCGATGGCGGTCGGGCGGCGGATCAGCGAGCAACAAATATAAAAGGCGATGTTGAAGCCGAGGCTCAACAGCACGCCGTGCACCAGCGGCGGCAGGTCGAAGCCGAACAGCGCCTGTGGCCGCAGCACCGCCAGGCCCCAAGGCCCGTAAATGAGGATGTGCTGGCTGACAATGCCGGCATCGGAAATGCTCGGCAACAGCAGCGTATAGGCCCAGACCAGAATGCCCGAGCTCATGCCGGCGATGGCGCCCAGCGCCGTGCCGCGCCGCCAAAGGAGTCCGCCGACCACCGCCGGCGCGAACTGCGCCACCGCGGCGAACGACAAGAGCCCGATCGAGGCGAGCTGCGCCTCGCCGGCCGAACGGTAATAGATGTAGGCGAGCAGCAGGATCACGAAGATGGCGATGCGCCGGGTCGTCAGAAGCTGCGCGCCGGCGTCGCTCGGTCCGGCATTCAGCGCGGCGCGGCGCTTGAGCACGAGCGGAATGACGAGGTCGTTCGACACCATGATGGCGAGTGCGACCGTTTCCACGATCACCATCGCGGTCGCCGCCGACAGGCCGCCGATGAAGGCAATGAGCGTGACCAGCTCGGAATGCGCCGCGAGCGGCAGGGCCACAACGAACATGTCGCTGTCGACATGGCCGGCCGGAAACGTCAGCAACCCGGCCATCGCGATCGGCAGCACGAACAAGTTGATCAGCACCAAATAGACCGGGAACATCCAGGCGGCGCGGCGGATTTCGGCCTCACCGTGATTTTCGACGATGGAGACGTGGAATTGCCGCGGCAGCAGAATGATGGCGAAGAATGACAGCGCCGTCATGGCGGCGAACGGCGCGAGTTGCGGCGCGCTCGTCAGCATGGTGGCGACATGCGGCTGCTGCATCGCGCGCGCAAGCAGATCGAACGGGCCGTGGAACATGACGAAGGTGACGAAGATGCCGACGGCGGTGAACGTCAGCAGCTTGACGATCGATTCGGTTGCGATCGCCAGCATCAGGCCGTCCTGATGCTCGGTCGCGTCGGTGTGGCGGGTGCCGAACAGGACGGCGAATGTCGCCATCGCCATCGCGACGAACATCGCGACGTCGCCGAGAAGCGGCGTGCCGCCCGGCTGCGCTTGCGCCAGAATGGTGGCGACCGACGCCGACACCGCTTTGAGCTGCAGCGCGATATAGGGGATCATGCCGACAATGGCGATCAGCGCCACCGTCGCCGCCACCGCCGGGCTCTTGCCGTAGCGCGCCGCGACGAAGTCGGCGATCGAGGTGATGTTTTGTACCTTGGCGAGCCGCGCGATGCGGATGATCAGCGGATAGCCCAGCCCGACCATCAAGAGCGGGCCGATATAAATGGTGAGGAAGTCGAAGCCGGTGCGCGAGGCAATCCCGACCGAGCCGAAAAACGTCCACGACGTGCAATAGACGGCAAGCGACAGCGGATAGATCAGGAGCCGGGAGGACGCGCCGCGGGCGAGGCCGCGCATACGGTCGCCATAGCTCGCGACCAGAAACAGCAGGCCGATATAGGCAAGCGCAATGGCGACGACGATCCACCCTTGCAGCATGACCTAACCTTGAAACCTCCCGCCCGGATGACCCGAATTTTAGGCTTTTGCGCCCGATTTTAGCTAAGGTCACCACAGTTTGGCGGAACTGTCTATCGGCGGGGCAGGGCGCTGGAGAGTCTACGTAAACGGGCCGGTTTCGCGTTGACGGCCTTTGCCGCAGCGGGCATTCATGCCGCGCAAATGCTGCCCATCCTCCCGCAACGGCGCGTGCTGATCGAGACTGCGCAGACGCTCGCCATCGCGCTCGCGGGCGGCGTGACCTTCATCCTGCTCAACCTTCCAGCGGCGCTGGTGTCCGGCTCGGTGGTCTTTGTGGCGGCGGCGGCGCTGCTTGGCCGTCCGGTGCGAATACCGCTGCCGCTGGCGCGCGTCTGTTACGTCATCGTCGGCATCCTGCTCGGCACCGTCGTGACGCCGGAGACGCTGCACGGCGTCACCACCTGGCCCGGCAGCATCATGCTCCTGATGCTGTGCTCGATCGTGATGATCGTCGCCACCATGGCCTATCTGCGGATCGTACACCGCTGGGACCTTTTCTCGGCGCTCTTGGGCTCGAGCCCGGGCGCCATGGCGCAGGTGATCTCGCTGTCGACGGAGCTTGGCGGCGATCTGCGCGCCATCGCCATCGTGCAAACGGTGCGCGTCCTGCTCCTTGTCGTCGGGCTGCCGAACGGTTTGGCGCTGTTCGGCTTGGTCGTGCCGGCCATGCCGGTGGTGCGCGGCGAGGCGGATCTCGCCGTGCTCGGCCAGATGATCCTGCTGGTCGCGGTGGCGACCGCTTTCGCGATTGCGTTTGCGCGGCTGCGGTTTCCCGGCGGCCTTCTGTTCGGCGCTATGGCTGGATCGGGGCTGCTGCACGGCATGCAACTCGTTCATGCCGCGTTGCCGTGGTGGATCGGCTCATCGTCGGTGATCACGCTCGGCGCGCTGGTCGGTTCGCGCTTCGCCAACACGTCATTGCGCATGCTGGTCGGCTATCTCGGCGCGGCGCTCGGCTCGTTCGCAGTATCGATGGCGGTCGCCACGACCTTCATTCTGATCGTCGCGCATTTCTTTCCGTTCTCGATCGCGAATATCGTCATCGCATTCTCGCCCGGCGCGCAGGACACGATGATGGTGCTCGCGCTCGCGCTGCATCTCGACCCCGTCTATGTCGGGGCGCATCATCTGGCGCGGTTTCTGGTGGTGACGATTACGGTCGGCATCGCCGCGCGGCGGCTGGCGCATAAGATGAATTCGCCTGCGCTTAATAAGCCGGAATAGACCACGGTTATTATTGCGCTCTTCTCCCCCTTGCGGAAGGGTGTCAATCGACCAGTTCGATGAGCATCTTTGGCGCATCGACGAACGCGAAAGCATTCAGGAATTGACGCCCCCACATGAAATTCCGGTCGACTTCCGTCAGCGCTGCCGCATCGCAAACTCCTGTCCAGAATTTTTTGATTGTCTTGATCTGGTGGGCGACGAGCTCCGTAGCCTCGTCGACGCCAAGCAAGAAGAGCGGAGCCGCCTTGAGGCATAGCGATATTTGGCTCGTCCGTTGTTCGCCCATGATAAGCATCGCCTGGGTTGCTTCCCCGCCCGACCTGGCTTGCGGGCAGATGTCATAGGCAGGCGTAAGGGATAGTTCGCTTCCATTCCAAAACGCCGCGTGGTTTCGGGCATGATCGTCCGTGTTGCCGCAAAGTATGTTGAACACAATCCTTGCGTAGAGTTCCTTCAGCGTCTCTTTCGGCGAGACGAATCGGTGACGTATGATGGTCGCGAGGTCCTCGTAACTCGCATAACGCGCCATCATCTCGTCCAGCTTGAGGAGCGTCAGGGCCGAAACCATGGCGCGGCGATGCCATCCGTTGCTGGCCTTCTGCCGGTCGAATCGTTCGATGAGAACGACATCCTTTCCGGCGGCGCGCGCAAGGCTGACGGACGCCGTGGTAAGGCCCGCTTTCTCGGCAAGCCGCATGGCGACGAACTCTGCCTTCACGACGTTGTACAGGTCGTTTTGCGATGAGAATTTGGCGATGAATTTTTTGTCCTTCGATGTGATCATCGACTTCGGTCGGGCTCCGCCGATCGAACTTCCGTGAAGAAGGGCGCGATCAAGGTCGGGCGTTAGCGGAATGCCCTTTTCGACAAGGACGGTTGCGCTTTGAAGCTCCTCAAGCGAGGCTGTCGAAGCCTCCCGTGCCACGTACTTTTCAGCCGAAAGCTGGAAATCCAATGCGCCGATACGGTCCGAGCCGGACTCCAGAAGATAAGTCAGTTCGCCAAGCTCTGCGGCATCAATGTCCTTGTCACTCTTTCCGAATTTGCGATTGATAATAACGCGTCGGCCCCACGCATCGGGAGCGGCATCCCGTATGCAATTTGGCATTTTCAATCCCGGTGTGAGGGGCAAGACGCCGCTTCGCAACGGCAGCTCAGGCTCGTAAAGCGCAATTGCGTTGTTCCGCGCAAGATAGCTTCGTCCGTAGTTAAAAAGCAGGCGATCACCTGCGACGGACAGCCGTCCGGCCACGACTGGCGTTGTCTCTCCGGGCAACCAGACCCATACGAAGGCCTCAGTAGGCTTTTTTTCAGAAGTTATCATCGGACTTCAGCCGGGGGTGATGGACGGTTTTCGGCAAGAGTGTCATCAAAGTAGTATTGGACGTGACGGCGCCGGTGAGTGCCGCTTCATCGGCATCGAACAGGCGCACGCCAGCGACGGTGGCGGCTTCGAAGACGGCGCCGAGTGTACAACCGAGATCACCGTTTTCGACCCGTCGCAGCAGGCCGCGCGATAGGCCCGCCCGGTCCGCGAGCTCTCCAGCTGTCATTTTTCGATCGATGCGCGCCTTGCGAATGAACTGACCCAAAAGGACGGCTGCGTCCTTGGCGTAGGGGGAATGGGGCCTCGTCTTCTTGGACATTTTTGATCCATTTATAGACCATATTGGCTTATATGGCTCATTTATAGAGTATTCATTTCCATGGTCTGTCAACCCATGCGTCATTAATAGGCCAGGACGCCTGAGATGGCCCATTAATAGACCATCACGAGTAATTTAGTTTCACCGGAAAAGGAGCTTGGAAATCGTAAAATACGGCTCTGCGTCGAGGTTGAGTGCGCGATAACGCATTAGGGCGGACTTTGTACGCCCCCAGAATCCCAAATTGCCGTCAAAACCTGGCAACAGTCGTTTGCCGGTAGGCCTCTCCGCAAGGGGAGAGGGCATGCCGGGCGGCACCGCGATTCGTCTTGGATTGATTACTCCGCCGCGAGCGGGCGTTCTTTGAGCGGCAAGCGCAGCCGCTGCCAGACATCGACCAAAGCCTCCGCGAGCGCGTCGATCAGCCGGTCGTCGTGATAGGGGCTCGGCGTGATGCGCAGCCGCTCGGCTCCCTTGGGAACGGTCGGGTAATTGATCGGCTGAATGTAGATGCCGTGGTCGGAGAGCAGGAGATCGCTCGCCTGCTTGCACAGTTCGGGATCGCCGACGAAAACCGGCACGATATGCGTGTCGCTCACCATCACCGGCAACGCCGCGGCCGAGAGCACGGCCTTGGTGCGCGCGGCGCGATCCTGATGCCGCTCGCGCTCGAAGCTTGATGTCTTCAAGTGGCGGATCGCGGCCGTCGCCGCGGCGCAGACCGGCGGCGGCAGCGCAGTCGTGAAAATGAATCCCGGCGCATAAGAACGCACCGCGTCGATCAGGGCTGTTCTGCCGGCGATATAGCCGCCGAGACAGCCGAACGCCTTGGCGAGCGTGCCCTCGACCACGTCGATGCGGTCGACAACGCCGTCGCGCTCGCTGATGCCGCCGCCGCGCGGCCCATACATGCCAACCGCGTGCACCTCGTCGATATACGTCATCGCGCCGTAGCGCGCGGCGAGGTCGCAGATGCGCTGCACCGGCGCGACGTCGCCGTCCATCGAATAAAGGCTCTCGAACACGATGAGCTTCGGGCGGCCCGGATCGGCGGCCGCCAACAGTTCTTCGAGATGCGCCATGTCGTTGTGGCGGAAGATCTGCTTCTGGCAATGCGCCTGGCGCACGCCCTCGATCATCGAATTGTGATTCCAGGCGTCCGACAGGATCAGGCAATTCGGCATCAGCTTGGCGAGCGTCGAAATACCGGTTTCGTTCGAGACGTAGCCTGAGGTGAAGACCAGCGCCGCTTCCTTGCGGTGAAGATCGGCGAGCTCGCGCTCAAGCTCGACAAGGGGATGATTATTGCCGGCGATGTTGCGCGTGCCGCCCGCGCCGGTGCCCGTGCGCGATGCGGTCTCGATCATGGCGCCGATCACTTTGGGATTCTGGCCCATGCCGAGATAGTCGTTCGAGCACCAGATCACGACGTCTTTCGGGCCGTTGGGCGAATGCCACACCGCGTGCGGAAACCGTCCGGCGATGCGCTCGAGATCGGCGAACACCCGGTAGCGCCGCTCGCCATGCAAGCGCGCCAGTGCATCGGAGAAAAAGCCGCTGTAATCCATGGTCTCGGTCTTTTGGTCTCGGTCTTTTGGTTTTGGTCTTTTGGAACTTGGTCTTTTTGCCCGGCGAATTCGGTCTCAGTTAGCCTTTTTAGAGCGGTTCCAGTGAGCTTGTCGAGGTACTCGCGCCCGAAAAGTCCGTGAAAAATCGCCGCGCTGATATGCGGCGGATAGAGCGCGGCCGGACGTGGTGAACGCCCTCCTTCAAAGCGCCACGACATTGAGCGGGGTCGGAATATAAGCGCGATTATCCGGTCGCGGCGCGCGCCCGCAGCATCGAACCGGTATTGGCAAATCGCGAACTGCCGAGCCACGGACTCCACGGCTCAGGCGGCACCAATCCCTCGGTCACCGAGACCGGCAGGATGCGGCCGTCGTCGCTGATGCGGCCGATCATCACCGGCTTGAACAGGTGATTGGTCTTGCCGTCCATCAGCACCGAGAAGCCGCTCGGCGCGGTGATGCGCCTGCCGCCGAGCGCGGTGCGCACTTTGTCCACGTCGGTCGTGCCGGCGGCCTCGACGGCTGCCGCCCACAGATGGAATCCGATCCAGGTCGCTTCCATCGGATCGTTGGTCACCGCGTCGGGCTTGCCGGTAAAGCGCCGCCATTCGGAGATGAAGGCGCGGTTCTCCGCCGTATCGAAGGCGTGCAGATAATTCCACGCCACGAAATGCCCGGCGACATTGGAACGCTTGAGCGCGGGAAGCTCGGCCTCGGTGATCGAGAGCGACATGACTGGAATCTCGGACGCCGCCACTTCCTGATTGGCCAGCTCGCGAAAAAAATGAACATTGGCGTCGCCACTGACGGTGGCGACGATCGCGGTCTTGCCGCCCTTGGCGAAGCGGCGGATGTCTTCCACGACCTCGCGCCAATCCGATTGACCGATCGCGGTGTAGCGCTCGGCACATTCGGTCACGCCCTGGCTCGCCAGATAGCCCTTAAGCACGGCATTGGTGGTGCGCGGATAAATGTAATCCGTGCCGACCAGGAAGAAGCGGTTGATGCCCTGCGCGCGCAGGAAGTTGACCGCGGGGATCGCCTGCTGCGGCGGCGTCGCGCCGATATAGAAGATGTTGGGCGAGGTTTCTTCGCCTTCGTATTGGCTCGGATAGAACAAGAGCGCGTTGTCCTTCTCGACGATCGGCAGCACTTCCTTTCGCGACGCCGAGCTCCAGCAGCCGAACAGAGCCGCGACCTTGTCCTCGTGAATGAGCTTCTTCGCCAGCGCCGGATAGGCTTTCGGATCGGAATGCGGATTGACGATGACCGGTTCGATCGGCCGGCCCAATAGTCCGCCGCGCGCGTTCTGCTGCTCGATCATCATGACCAGGAGCTCCTGCAGCGGCCGTTCGCTCGCGGTGAGCGTGCCGGACAGCGAATGCACGATGCCGATCTTGATCGCGCCGAATTCGAGATCGGAAAAATAATGCGTCACCGCATCGATCAGCCATTGCGAGCGGCCAAGCAGATCCTCGGCGGTGGCGAGGACGCCGTTGCCGGCTTCCTCGACGCTTGAGGCAATCGTCGAAATCTCCGGCAATACGCCGGCCACCGCGCCGGCGACCTGTTCGGCGCGTTTGCCGATGCGATTGATCTCCTCGGCCTGGTGATCGAGGATGCCGGTCAATTGCCGATTGGCATTGCTCATCGTCGTCACGCTCGACGACACGCCGGCAATCGCCTCGACCGTCTCGCTCACCGCATGCTGGATGTCGTGGATCTGCGCGCTGATGTCGCCGGTGGCTTTCGCGGTCTGTTGCGCCAGCGTCTTAACCTCGGAGGCGACGACGGCAAATCCGCGGCCGGCGGCTCCCGCGCGCGCCGCTTCGATCGTGGCATTGAGCGCAAGGAGCGAGGTCTGCGACGCGATCGCCTCGATCAGCTTGACCACGGCGCCGATGCGTTCGGCCGCGGCGGACAGGCTGCGCACCGTGGAATCGGTGTGGCCGAGATCGGCGATGGTGCGGTCGGTCGCGTCCTTGGCGGCGGAAGCCTCGGCCGTGCATTGCACGATGAGGCTGAGCAATCCGCGTGATGCTTCCGCTACCGCGCCCACGTCGCGGCTCGCGTGGGTGGCGGCCTCGACCGCATGCGCCGTGCGCTGCGACATGTCCTTGTTGCGGGCGCCGAGATTGGCGGTGGTGACGCGGATTTCCTCGCCGGCGGATTGGAACGTGCCGGTGAGCTGGTCGATCGTGCCGCGAAAGCGCTGGGTGAAGAAGCCGCGGTTGGCCTGGCGCAGCCGGCTTTCGGCCTCGCGGCTGCGATGATCCACCGCCAGCGCGTCGGCGTCGATCAGCACTTGCCGCATGGCTTCGGCGGCAGCGACGCTTTGGGCCACGGCGCCGCCGTGGACCCGGCTCGGCAGTGCGGCGTAGCGATCACCGCCGGCGATCTGAGCGATGGCGCCGACGACGGTGCGCAGCGTGCGCTCGCACCACCACGCCGCCGAAACGGCGCCGACGCATGCGGTCGCCAAACCGAGAAGGAGGCTGCCCGTGCCCCACGTCGTCAGCACCGCCACTGTGGCGCCGAACAAAAACGGCAGCACGATCCAGGCCGGCAGCGGGTTTCTCTGAGATTCGGCGGCCATTCTCGGCGTCGTTCCGCTGGCGGGAAAAAGTGCTGGAGACCATTTCGAAAGTGCGCATATTCGATTACCAATTCCTTTCTTAATGCTGCACTGCACCGCACGAATATTTGGCAGTTACGCTCAAATTATATGCGGGTAGTGTGACGCGCGCCGCGAAGGCACGAAACAGCGGGGCAAAGCTCGGGACATGATCGACCAATGACAGAACGCGCAGCCGGCCTGAACGAGGGACTTACCGACTACGGCGACAAGGATTTTTCGCGCTATCTGCGGCGCTCTTTCGCGCAGTCGATGGGCTATTCGCGGGCGTTTCTGGACAAGCCGGTGATCGGCATCGCCTTTACCGGCTCCGACTTCAATAATTGTCATCGCCACTTCCCCGAACTGCTGGCTGCGGTGAAACGCGGCGTGCTCGCCGCCGGCGCGCTGCCGCTCGAATTTCCGACGATCTCGCTCGGCGAAGTTTTCCTCACGCCGACGAGCCTGAAATTCCGCAACCTGATGGCAATCGACACCGAGGAGATGATCCGCGCTCAGCCGATGGACGCCGTCGTCTTGATGGGCGGTTGCGACAAGACCGTGCCGGCGCAGCTCATGGGCGCGGTCTCGGCCGACCGGCCCGCGATTTCGCTGATCGGCGGGCCGATGATGACCGGGCGGCATCGCGGCGAACGGCTCGGCGCGTGTACCGATTGCCGGCGCTTTTGGGCGCGCTATCGCTCGGGCGATATCGATGCGGACGAAATCTCGCAGGTCGAAGGCCAGCTCGCGGTGACGGCGGGCACGTGCGCCGTCATGGGCACTGCCTCGACCATGGCCTGCCTCACCGAAGCGCTGGGCCTGTGTCTGCCGGGCACCGCCGCGATCCCAGCCGTGCACGCCGACCGGCTGCGCGCCGCCGAAGCGACCGGCGCGGCGGCGGTGAAGCTGATCGGCTCGAAGCTCACGCCGGCGACGATCGTCAATCAAAAATCGGTCGAGAATGCGTTGCGCGTGCTGCTCGCGCTCGGCGGCTCGACCAATGCGGTCATTCATCTCACCGCGATTGCCGGACGCGCCGGGGTAACGGTCTCGCTCGATCAGCTCAACAAGCTGTCGGACGAGACGCCGGTTCTGGTCAATCTCAAGCCGGTCGGCAACGGCTACATGGAAGACTTCTGCGCGGCCGGCGGCATGGGTGCGCTGCTGCGCGAGCTGAAGCCACTGTTGCATCTCGATTGCGTGACGGTGACCGGCGAGACGCTGGGCGAGCGCCTCAAGGTGGACGACAGTGGTTATATCGATCGCACGATCATCGCGACGCGCGACAAGCCGCTCGAACCCGAAGGCGGTCTCGTTGCGCTGTTCGGCAATCTGGCGCCCAAGGGCGCCATCCTCAAGCGCTCGGCAGCCGACGCAAAGCTATTCGAGCACGAGGGCCGCGCCATTGTGTTCTCCTCGCTCGCCGATCTGTCAGCGCGGATCGACGACCCGGCGCTCGACGTCGAGGCGAACGATATTCTGGTGCTGCAAAATGCCGGCCCGCATGCGCCGGCCTGCATGCCGGAAGCGGGCTATCTGCCGATCCCGAAGAAACTCGCGCAACGCGGCGTCAAGGACATGATCCGCGTTTCCGACGCGCGCATGAGCGGCACCGCCTTCGGCACCATCGTGCTGCATGTCACGCCCGATGCCGCGTCGGGCGGCCCGCTCGGGCTGGTGCGCACCGGCGACCGCATCCGGCTTTCGGTGAAGCGGCGCAAGATCGAATTGCTGGTCGACGAGGCCGAACTGAAAAAGCGCGCCGCTACGATGCCGGTTGTGGCCGAGAAGCCGGAGCGCGGCTACGCAAAGCTCTTCGCCGAGCAAATTCTCGGCGCCGACGAAGGCTGTGATTTCAAGTTTCTGATGCCGGGGTAATCTGTTCGTCATTGCCGAACGCAGCGAGCAGCCCGGAATCCATAACCACGATTGTTGCAGGACGCGCTCCGGCGATCGTTCTGCTGGACTTGTAGTTATGGATTCCGGGTTCGCGGCCTTCGGCCGCGCCCCGGAATGACGAGCATCACCCCTTCGCCACCGCGATCTCCAGCGGGAAATCGTCGACCACTTCGTGGCCGGTCTCGGTCACGATGAAGGTGTGACCGAGGAAAATGCCGAACAGTCCGTCCGGCGTGATCGGATTGGGCTCCGCCATGATCACCATGCCGGGCTTTAAGACTTCCTCGAATTTCTCCGCGGAAACGTGCTCGGCGACGACATGCGGCTTGTCGGTGACCAGATCGATGCCGTGACATTGCGTCGGGCGCGACTGGTAGCCGTTGTTGCGGAAGAATTTGCTCGCCTCGCGCATCGCTTCGGCAGGTCTGCCGGGCGCGATCTCGGCGACGATCTTGTGGTAGCCGGGCAACGTGATCTCGTTCCAGAATTTTTTCACCATCTCGGTCGGCTCGCCGACGCAGATGGGCGAACCGATCTGTGCGGTGTAGCCGCGATAACCGGCGGCCAATTCCATATTGATGATGTCGCCCTTCTGCAGCACGCGCGCCGACGGCCGCGGATTGCCGAAGATCAGCGCCGGGTTCGCCATCGGCGTCGAGCCGATGATCAGAAAGTCGATGTCGCCGCCGCCTTCGAGAATGGCCGCGCCCGCCGCAGCCCGCAGCTCGTATTCCTTCACGCCCGGACGCGCCCGCGCGACCATCGCATTCATTGCGTCCTCGCACAGCACGCCGGCCTTGCGCACGCAGTCGAGCTCTTCGGCGCTGTGGATCGAAAGCAGCTCGTGCAGAAAGCCCTCGGTGAAGACGAGCTCGGCGCCGGGCAGATTGTCGCGCAGCACATTATATTGATTGACCGGCAGATAATCGCCGTGCCGCGGATCGATCTCCATCAATCCGATACGTCCGCGCTCGAGTTTCAGCTCGCGCAGCCGCTCGACCATGACATCGGCGTAACGGCCGCTGCGGCTGTGCCGCACGTCCTTCACTGCGACCTCGACTTGCCGGCGCACAGCTTCAGCGTGCGTGCCGCCCATCGAATAGATCATGGTCGGCTCGCCTTCGAGCGGCACCAAGACGTAGCTTGAGAGCGCATGCCATTCCCAATGGCCGGTCAGCCACAACATGCCGCCGCCGAAGCTCCAATGGCTCGGGCCGCCGGGGACGATGAGCGCGTCGAGCTTCTGTTCGCGCATCTTTGCCCGCAGCGCCTTGTAGCGGCGCTCGTACTCGGCCTTGGAGAACTGCTCCCACACGGCGTCGCGATAATACGGCGTGTCGCGCATATTGGCGAAGGGCAGCGACTGGTCGAGCTTGCCCCGCACCTGTTCCCACGGCTGCGGGCCGATGCGCGGCGGACGGATCTGGGTATTCATGGACGTGACCTCGGGACTTTTCTGGATGGCATGAAGGGGAATGGGCCATTGTTCATAACCCGATTGCCGGATCAATGCATCACTGCTTCACCCGCACGCCGGCGCGTTGCAGACGCGGCAGCACCTCGTCGCAGAAATACGGCACCTCGGCGAGATAATTGACGAACGATAGTGCGATGCCGCGCACGCCGGCTTGGCTGATGATGGCGAGCTCCTCGGCGATGCGGTCCGGCGTGCCGACGAACGGATAGCCGCCGACGGCATTGGCGGCGAAGTAGCGGCGCTTGGCGTCATATTCTTCGGGCAGCATGGTCTGCGGCGTGATGCTCTTGTTGGCGAGCATGCCGTCGATCGCGCCCCAGTCGGCGTTTTCGATATTGACGTGTTGATAATAGTCGTCGGCTTCTTGCTGCGTCGGGCGGCAGATCACTTGGCCAACGGTGAACACTTCGATGTCGCGGCCGAGATTTTGCGCCGCGGTCTTGACTTCGGTCACCTTGGCGGTGCTGCCGGCGAGCGAGGTGCGCGAGCCCGCGGTGGCCACGAAAAACGCATCGCAGTTGCGCAGCGCAAAGGCTTGTCCGACGTCGGACGAGCCGGCGTTCATGAGGAGCGGCCGGGTGTCGCCGTAAGGCTTCGGATCGGCGCGCGCGCCCTTGAGCTGCAAATAATGCCCGTCGAAATCGAAACTGCCGTCGCGGGTCCACGCCTGTTTGACGATATCGATCCATTCCTGCGCGTAGTCGTAGCGAGCGTTGTGCTCGCGCTGCTTGACGCCGAACATGTCGAATTCGCCTTCGTTCCAGCCGACCACGATGTTGACGCCGACGCGGCCTTCGCCGATGTGGTCGGCGGTGACGAATTCCTTGGCGGCGATCAGGGGATGAAACAGCGGCGCGTGGACGGTGCCGAACACGGTCATGCGCTTGGTCACGCCCAGCAAGCCGACCGCCCAGGTAATGGTCTCGAGCGTGCGGCCGTGAAAATCGGTGTCGCCGCCATAGCCCTTCCAGCGCGCAATCGGCAGCATGAAGTCGAGGCCTGAGTCATCGGCGAGCCGCGCCAGTTCGAGGCAATCCGGCCAGCTTGCCGACCAGCGTTCCGGCACTTTGGTGGCGGAGCGCCCGGACGAGCAATTGGCTCCGAACAGCCCGATCTTGAGCGCGTTGCCGTTGTACATGGCAATGCGATGTTTCATGGATGCCGCGCGCGCCAGCATGCGTTTTCCTCCATTTTCTTCGTTCTTTGTCGTTTCGCTCCGCGTTCGCAGCCTATCATTTGCCGGTCCTTTGGCCGACACACGTAAAAATTTAACCTATTCCGTACTTTAGTACCGGCAATAAACGCCTGAGAGTCCGGGCTAAAATGACCGCCGATCGACTGCTCCAATGGCTTTCAGCCTTGTTGCGGCCCGCGCCGATGCTTGGTGTGGCGATGATCGCCGTTCTGTGGCTGGGCCTGCTTTACCTCTTGTCCGATCACCACGGTTCATTGGCCAGCCCGGAGCAGCGCCGGGCGATCTTCGTCCCCGTCGTGGCCGTCCTCACGGTTCTCGAACTGACCATCATGGCCGCCAGCATCCGGCGTCAGGTGTCGGTCGAAGAAACCAATCTGCGATTCAACACCGCGCTGGAAAATCTCACGCACGGCCTGTGCATGTTCGACGGCAATAAGCGGCTCGTCGTGTGGAACGAGCGCTATGCGAGCCTCTACCGCCTGCCGCCGGATTTATTGAAGGTCGGCGCCACCCACGAAGCGATCATTGGGCATCGCGTCACGCACGGCATCCTCAAGGGCGAAACCAGCGCCGGCGCGGTCGACAAGAAGCTCGGCGCCTTGGAAAAGATGTCGTCCAATAAAGTTTCGAGCCGGATCGACGAGCTTGCCGACGGCCGCCTTATTCGCGTCACGCGGCAGCCGATGCACGGCGGCGGCTGGGTCGCGACCCACGAAGACATCACCGAAAAGCAGCGGCTCGAGCACCAGCGCGAAAGCATGATGGCGCAGGAAAACCGCAGGCTGCTGACGGAAAGCGCGATCGATTCGTTCCGCGACCGCGTCGAGGAAATGCTCGGCGCCGTCAGCACCTCGACCAATGCGATGAAATCGACGGCGAACGCGCTGATCGGGTCGTCGAACGAAACCACGCAGCACGCCGAAGGGGCGCTGCGGGAATCCGGCGAGGCCTCGGCCAATGTCACGCTGGTGGCCGGTTCGGCCGAGCAATTGTCGGCCTCGATCGCGGAAATCAATATCCAGCTCGCAGAGACCACGCAGCTCGTCGCCAGCGCCGTCGACAAGGCGCAGGCGTCGAACGGCGAATATGCCGGGCTGACGCTCGCGGTCGAGAAGATCGGCGATGTCGTCAAGCTCATCCGCAATATTGCCGGGCAGACAAATCTGCTGGCGCTGAACGCGACGATCGAAGCGGCGCGGGCCGGCGAAGCCGGGCGCGGTTTCGCGGTCGTCGCCGCGGAAGTGAAATCGCTGGCGGTCGAGACCGCGAAGGCGACGGAAGAGATTGCGCGCCACATCCTGGCGGTACAGGAATCCACCGGCGGCGCCGTCGAGGCGGTGCAGGCCATCGAAGACAGCATGCACGAGATCAATACGCGCGCCTCGAGCACCGCCGCCTCGGTGCTGCAACAGAACGCGGCGACCACCGAGATCAGTCGCAACGCGGCGAACGCGGCGCGTGGCACAAGCCTTGTGGTGTCGGCTCTGGGCAAAGTGTCCGGCGCGGCGGCGCAGACCCGAAGCGCCGCCGAGACGGTGCTCAGCGCCTCAACCTCGGTCGATACCTCGGTCGGTAAGCTGCGTGCCGAGATCGAAGGCTTTCTCAAGAAAGTCGCGGTCTAGCCGCGCGCGACGCGCCGATGCACGCGGACTTGCACCGGCTGGTGTGCCGATTGCAATGACGCAGCGGGACCGAAGGACGACTCGACCAGGGCGCCGTCGTGCGAACGCCGCACTTCGACCGCGCCGAGTGAGAGGGTGACTCCGGCCGGCGGCCTGAAGATGAAACTATGACGCCCACTGCCGAGACCCGCCTGTTCAAGGTCTTCCCGATATTGGTTCGCCAGCATCTGCCCCAGTAACTGGCCGCCGGCATAGATATCGAGGCAGACCGGCGCTTCGGGATGTTCCACATTTTGTGCCCAGCCCTTGATGCAGCTTTCGCCGACCGCATCGATATGGCCGCGGAGCGCGCCGGCGCTGTCGTTTACTGCTAGCCCCGCGCGCCGCGCGATGTTGCGGCGGACGGTTTCAAGCTCATAGCCGTCGTCGCAGCGCGGCGCGCAATAATGCGCCGGTTCGCTCGGCGTCTCGGCATAAAGCGTGTCGTATTCGTGCGCGTTGTGGAACATGCCGCGGCTGTCGTCGTCGAGGAAGGTTTCCGACAGCGCCCCCTCGGCGACGATCACGTCGTGGGTCTCGAGCTCGATGTGGAAATATTCGACCTTGTCGACGCTGTCCGCCTGCACGATCGAGACGCCGTTGACGAGATCCTTGGCTTCGATCAGCACGCTATCGCGAGCGGCGTCTTTGAAATACATCGCGTGATGCGGCGAGATCGACAGATCGCGCTTGGGCACATTGACGCCGAGCGCGCCGGCCTTGATGCAGATCGGCAGAATATCGGTGCGGCCCATGATGAAGCGGCCGCCGTAACTGCGCCGCCCGATCCATTTGATCGGCCGCATGGCGCCCGACATCGTGACGACCTCGTCGCCGATGTTCAGCTTCTCGACCTTCTTCTGTCCGCGCTTCGTTTCGATCAGCGTGCCGCGGCAATAGCAGGCGACGATATCGGTCTCGTTGCTGCCGAAGCCGATTGTCGTCGTCCCCGATGCGACATTGACCGAGAAGTCCGACGGCGTCAGGCCCGGTACGTTGAGCGTGACGGTCTCGGGTGTCGTGCCGGTACCATCGGTGCCATGCAGCGTGAGTACGCCGTTAAAATACGTTCCCGAGTGCTCGATGAAATCGTCGATCTGAATATCGTCGCCGGCGGCGAAGCCGTCGATCGCATTAGTGGGCGCGTTCGCCGGCGTGAATTCCAGGTTCGGGTCGACGATCGGCGGGTTTTGGAATGTGATCGCACCCGAGCCGGCAGCGCCAACCGCCGTCAGATCGACGGTACCGTCTTTGATCGTGATGCCGCCGCTGAAGCCGCCTTTGTCGGGATCGCTCGATGAGCCAGGCGTATTGTCGGCGGCGAGCACCAGCGTGCCGACCCCATTCATGGTCAACGATCCGGTGCCGGCATTGAGGCCCGAGCCGCCCGAGCCACTCATGTCGGCCACCACGCCGGAAATGGTCTCGGTTTGTCCCGCGCCGGGGGCGAAGGTGATCGCCTGGGTGCCCTGGATGAAGATGCCGCTGCCGTAGCCTTCGCCCTGGTTGGCGCCACCGCCCCCGGTGGCAGTGCCGCCGGTCAGTGCTCCGCCCTCGATGGTCAGCGTGCCGCCGTGCTGGACGAAAATGTCGCCGCCCGCACCAAGACCGCCGCCGCCGACCCCGCTATTGC
>Ga0207416_1000159_pt1 | contig 123215 bp, 103 predicted proteins | sample PaiPotPPM11metaG_FD_184107 | JGI IMG/M metagenome (GOLD analysis project Ga0207416, IMG submission 184107) | Iron sulfur acid spring bacterial and archeal communities from Banff, Canada, to study Microbial Dark Matter (Phase II) - Paint Pots PPM... ... | reverse complement strand
GTGAAAGCCCGAGCGGAAGTTCAGCACTTGCGAGAGGACCCCGCGCTCGTCGAGCCGCTTCGTCGCCGCCGCGATCGCGTGCTCGTCACCGCAGATGATCGACTGGTGCGGGCAGTTGTCGTGCGAGATCACGACTCCGTCGAGTCCCGCGATCGCTTCGCGTGCGAGCTCGACGCCGCAGCCCAGCGCCGCGAACAGGCAGCCCGGCAGTGCGAACGCTTCCGGATCGATCTGCGCGATGAGTTGATCCATCGAAGCGGCCGGCATCATCCCCGACGACATCATCGCGTTCCACTCGCCGATGCTGTGCCCGGCGAGAGCGGCCGGCTCGATCCCGATCCGCCGCAGCGCCGCGTCGAGCAGCCGGCCGACGGCGAGCAGCGAGATCGCGTGCTCCAACACCGATCGTTCGCTCCCGGCCAGTTCGGCACGCGGCAAGCGGAAATGCGCGGCGACGTCGGCGACGACGGGTTCGAACCGCTGCTCGATCCCGGGGAAGACGAAGGCGACGCTTCCGCGGCCCTCGCCGAGCAACGGTGCCGCGGTGTACCAGACGTCATTGCGTCCGCGCCACGGTACGTCACCAGCCGCAACGCGACGCGCGAGCGCCAACCGTCGCGCGTCGGCGTCGGCGATCGCGAGCCGATACGGACCAGCCGCCGGGGCATGCTCCACATCGTCGCGATCGAGGAGAAGCTGGTCGTCCTGCGCGAGCTGCGCGCCCAGCTCGTCCTTGCTGCGTCCGGCGAGCAGCAGCAGACGATGGCGTTCGCTCATCGCGCACCGCCCATCGCGCTGCGCGGCGCGGGCGCCGGCGGCTGCGCGTCGCCCGCCAGTGACTCGGGTTCGGCGCAGGCGTAGACGACCTGCGCGTCGACCCGCGTTCCCCACGTCAGCTCGCGCAGGAGCGCTTCGACGCCTTCAACCGGATCGATCGTCGCGATCGCGCGCCGCGAGTACTCCGCTTCCAATTCGGGCGAGACCATGCCGCCGCCGGCCGCCGACCAGGGACCCCAATCGACCGCGACGGTGCGCGTCTCGACGTCGCGCCGGTTGAGCGTGTGAGCGAGCGTGTCGAGCGCGTCGTTCGCGGCGGCGTAGTCGACTTGACCGCGGTTGCCGAACGCGCCGGCGATGCTCCCGAAGAGCACGAAGTACCGCGTGCTGCTCGGCAGGGACGCGGCGAGCGAGAGCGCGCCTTCGACCTTCGTCGACCACACGCGATCGAACGATGCCGGACTCTTGTCGGCGATGAGCCGGTCTTCGAGCGTCCCTGCCCCGTGCACGACCAGGTCGAGCCGGCCGTGACGGCGCGTGATGTCGGCGATGACGGCGTTGACGGAGCCCACGTCGCGCACGTCGCCTGCATGATATGTCACGGATGCAGCGGACCGCTCGAGTTCCGCGATCGTCGCGCGCATCTGCCGTTCGGCCAGAATCCGCGAGACGGCCTCATCGATCTCCGCGGCGACGCGCATCCCGCGCGCCGCGAGCGCGCGCCGCAGCGCGATGCGATCCGATGCCTCGGCGGTATCGGGCGCCTCGGGATCGTTCGAGAGCGCGGTGCGTCCGATCAGCACGACGTGGCAACCGGTCTCGCGCGCCAGCGTCAACGCGACTTGCGCGGTGATCCCGCGCGCGCCGCCGGTCAGCAGCGCGACGGCGTGTTCGTCGAAGAGCGGGTGGCGGGGCTGTGCCGTCGAGTGCGTCTCACGCAGCTCGGCCGCTTCGATCCCCGGTGTGTATCGCGTATCACCGCTCCACCCGACGACGACCGGTCCGTCGGCATCGAGCAGCTCGTCGAGCAGGCGGCGCGCTTTCTCGTCGGGATCGACGCGCGGATCGAGATCGACGGCTCGGGCGAGGACGTCGGGGTGTTCGCGCGCGACGGTTCGCACGAGTCCGCGCCAGCCGGCATCGGCGCGCAGCGCCGTCTCGTTTTCCGGCGTGACGAGCTCGGTGCCGATGCCGAAGCGGCCGCCCGCTGCGGTGGCGACGAGCACGCGGCTCGCGCCTGCCGCGAGTGCGGCTTGAACGGCCTCGAACGCGCCCGGCAACACCGGCGGACGATTCGTGTCGGCGGTCGCAAGATAGATGAGACCGTCGATCGTCGTTCCGGGGTGCTCGCCGGCGGCGATCTCCACTGCGTCGGCGCCCCGCTCGCGCAGCAGCGCCGCCAGCGCCGCGCTGATGCCGCCGTGATCCGCGACGAGCACGATGCTATGGTTCCGCAGCCGGTCCGGCGGCGCGACCGCGTACGGTGCGTCGATCTGCTGCGGAACGACGCGCCAGCGGCGAAGCGGCGGACCGCCGCGCAGCGCCGTGTGCGGTCGAGCTCCCCGCGTCTGCGGCGTACTCGCCGGTTCCGGAACCGTGCGCGTGCGGTCGCCGATCCACGTGACGATCGCCTGCAGCGTTTTGCGGGCGGAGAGCTCGCTCAATGCCGCTTCGTCGAGGCCGGTCCCCGGCGCGGCGAGATGCAGGCGTTCGGCGAGCGCGGAGAAGATCTCGGTGCGCTTGATCGAGTCGATGCTCAGATCGGCTTCGAGGTCCAAGTCGCGATCAAGCATCTCGGGCGGATAACCGGTGCGCTCGCTGACGACCGCAACGACGCCGGCGAAGATCTCCTCGGTGCTGAGCGCGGTGCTTGGCGATACGGACGGAACCGAAGCCGGACTCGGCTCGGCGGCGCCTTCGCTGCGCGCCATGACCCATGCGACGATCGCCTGCAGCGTCTTGCGGGAAGAGAGTTCGGCGAGGGTCTTCTCGTCGAGGCTCGTGCCGGGCGCAGTCAGCGCCAACCGTTCGGCGAGCTCGCCGAGGATCTCGGTGCGCTTGATCGAGTCGATGCTCAGATCCGCTTCGAGATCGAGGTCGCGATCGAGCATCTCGGCGGGATAGCCGGTTCGCTCGCTGACGACGGCGACGACCGTACGCAGCACGTCGTCCGCATCGCGTCCGCTCGCCGGCGCCGGCCCAAGCGCGCGCGGCGGGGCGAATGCATGCTGATGCGTCTGCTGCGTTTTCTTCTGAGTGAGGACGGGCGTTTCGTGCACCGCGGGATGCACGGTCGCCGCCGGCCGGCTGGGCACGTAGCTGCTCGCGACGGCGACCGGGTCGCGGCCGAGGAATCCCAGCACGACCTCGCGTTGGCTCGCGATCAGCTCGCGGCTCGTGCGCAGGAATTCCAGCACCGTCGCCTCGACGGCGTCGCCGCCGGGGAGCATCACCGTTGCGGCCGGCGCAACCGCCGGAGCGATGCTGTGCCGGCGCGCCGGACGCAAACCACCGGGGAGATATGCACCGTCGGCGGTGCGCACAGTGTGCCCGTCGACGATCCAGCCCGGACGGCGTGGGACGTCGTTCGCGGAGACGATCTTCGCGCGGCGTTCGGCGAAGAGTGCGCTCGCGTCGACCGGGACGCCGGCGACGGCCAGCGTCGCGAGCGCGACGAGCATCCGGTGCAGTCCGGGTTCGCCCGGGACGTCGCACGGAATCGCGACGTGCGGGCGGCCTTCCAAGATCTTGCCGACGAGGTTCGTCAACACACGACCCGGTCCGGCCTCGACGAAGACGCGCGCGCCGGCGGCGTACATGCTCTCGATCTGCTCGACGAAGCGCACCGATTCGGCGACTTGGCCGGCGAGGAGCGCCCGAATGTCGTCCGCGCCAGTGGGGTACGGGCTCGCGCTCGAGTTCGACCAGACCGGCAGGCGTGGATCGCCGAGTGCGATCGTGGCGAGATGGTCCGCGAACGTCGTCGCCGCACGCGCGACGACGGGGCTGTGGAAGCCGCATGCGACCGGGAGGCGTTTCGCCGAGAGCCCGCGTGCGGTGAGGGTTTCGATCGCCGCTTCGATGGCCGGCGTCGGTCCGGAGATGACGACCTGCAGCGGCGCGTTGTCGTTCGCGATGACGACGCCGCAGTCGGTCCCCAGAATCGCGCGCGTGGTTTCGGCGGTCGCGACGACCGCCGCCATTGCGCCCGGATCCTCACCGCCGGCAGTGACGATCGCCTCGGCGCGCGCGGCGCTGACGGCGAGCAGATCGTCCCGCTCGATGACGCCCGCGACGCACAGCGCGACCAATTCGCCGTAGCTGTGACCGGCGGTCATCGCCGGATGCACGCCGACCGCGGAGAGAAGATCGTAGACGGCGAGCCCCGCGATTCCCAGCGCCGGCTGCGCGATGCGCGTGTCGGTCAGCGCCGCGCGATACTCCGCCTTCGTTTCGGCGTCGAACGCCGTCGGCGGGAACATCGCACCGGCGTACTGCGCGCCCGCTTCGAGCAGACCGCGCAGGCGTGGGAACGCGACGAACAGATCGGCAAGCATCCCCGGACGCTGGCTTCCCTGTCCCGGGAAGAGGAACGCGATCTCGCCGCCGGTCGCGGTTTCGCCGCGCACGAAGACGTCCTCGCGCGTTTCGAACGCGCGCGCGGCCGTCAGCTTCGCGGCGAGATCGTCGAGATCGCTTGCGACGAGCGCAACCTGCGCGGGACGCGCGTTGCCGCGTTCGGCCTCGCTCGCGGCGAGCGTGCGGGCGAGATCGCGCAGGTGCCACGGCCGGCCGGCACCGTCGTTCGCGGCGAGCAGTGTCTGCATCTTTGCGATCGCGGCTTGCGCCTCCGCAGCGCTTTCGCCGCGAAAGACGAACAATTCCGCGGGCCATGCGTCGAGCGCGTGTGCGGGCGCCGGTGCGCCGTCGTACGCGCCGAGAACGGCATGGAAGTTCGTGCCGCCGAAACCGAAGCCGCTGACGCCGGCGATGCGCTCCTCGGGCGGCGCCGCCCACGGCAGGGCGCTCGTGGTGAAGAAGAACGGGCTGGTCTTGCGGTCCCACGCGCCGTTCGGCTGCGTGAGCGCGCGCGTCGGCGGCCGAACGCCGGTCCACAGTGCGAGCGCGGCTTTGATGACGCCCGCGACGCCGGCCGCACACTTCGTGTGACCGATCTGCGATTTGACCGAGCCGATCGCGCAGTTTCCGGGCGCAACGCCTTCCGAGGCGAACAGCTCGCTGATCGTCGCGAGCTCGGTGCGGTCGCCGACGACGGTTCCCGTGCCGTGCGCTTCGATCAGGCCGACCTGCGACGCCACGATCCCGGCGCGTTCATACGCGCGCCGCACGGCGAGACGCTGTCCCTCCGGCCGTGGCGCGGTCAAGCCGAGCGAACGTCCGTCGCTCGAACCTGCGATCCCGCGGACGACGGCGTAGATGCGATCGCCGTCGCGCTCGGCGTCGGCGAGACGCTTGAGCACGACGCATCCGACGCCCTCGCCGAGCGCGATCCCGTCGGATTGCGCGTCGAACGGCCGCGGCTTCCCGCTCGCCGAGAGTGCGTGCACCGACGAGAACAAGAAGTAGTCCTGGATCGTGTTGTGCAGATCCGCGCCGCCGCACACGACCATCTCGCTGCTGCCGGAGACGAGCTCTTTGCAAGCGAGGTCGAGCGCCGCGAGCGACGACGCGCACGCTGCGTCGACCGTGTAGTTGGGGCCGCGCAGGTCGAGCCGGTTGGCGATTCGTCCGGCGATCACGTTCGAGAGGCCGCCGGGGAACGAGTCTTCGGTGAGCTCGGGGATCTCCGCGTCGAGCTCCGGCGGAAGCTCGCCGAAGTACGAGCGATAGGCCGCGCGGAAATTGTACGCCATGGCGAGATCGCTGCCGGCTTCAGCTCCGAAGATGACCGACGTGCCCTCGCGATGGGGGTTGCGCTCCGCATAGCCGGCGTCGCGCAACGCTCGCTCGGCGACGTGCAGCGCAAGGAGCTGCACGGGTTCGATTGCGGCCAGCGACGCGGGCGGAATCCCGAACGCGAGCGCGTCGAAGGGAATCGCCGGAATGAAGCCGCCCCACTTCGAGGGAGTGCGGCGCCCGGCGTGCGGACCCGTCGATTGGGAATCCCAGTGCACCGCGGGATCCCAGCGTTCCGGCGCAACCTCGCTCATCGCGTCGATGCCGCCGAGGATGTTCGCCCAATACTCTTCGAGGTCGGGCGACTTCGCGAAGGCGCAGGCCATCCCGACGATTGCGACGTCGAGCGAAGCCCCGGACGGCGCTTCGCTGCGTACGATGAGGCCCGCCGCCTGTTCCACGAACCTGCTCGCTCCCGCGGTGACCTGCGTGTGCAGCGAGTCGATCGTCGTCGTCGCCGAACGCAGCGCGGCAACCTGACCGATCATCACCATCCCCTCGGCGCGCTGTTCGTCCTCGTCGACGCCCACGACGCGGTCGCCCTCGCGACGCAAGCCTTTGCTCGCGAGGCGCAGCCGGCCGAGGTTGAGCGACTCGAGCTCGGTCCAGACCGCCTGTTGCCCGACTCCTTCGGACTCCAGCCGCCGCTTCGTGTCCGCGAACGCGCGCACGTACGGCGTCTCAGCACAGCGTGTCGCGTGGCCGGGTGACGTCTCGAGCAGCACGGTCTCATCGCATGCGAGCGCCGCTTCCTGGAACGTCGGCAGGATCGCTTGCGTGCGTACGGCTTCCTCGGTGAAGAGATACGCGGTCCCCATCAACACGCCGACGCCGGCGCCGCGCGTCGCGAGCGGCGAAGCGAGGACCGCGGCCATCGCGGCCGATCGTTCGTCGTGAATTCCGCCCGCGAGCAGAACGTGCAGCTCGTCGAAGAAGCGTCGCTCGTCTTGCGGCGGCAGGCTCGCGCCGTAGCGCAGCAGCGTTTCGACTTGCGTGTCCCAGAGCGCGAAGCTCGAGCGCGGGCCGACGTGGCCGCCGCACTCGCGTCCCTCGAACACGAACTTCCGGGCTCCTTCGCGCAAAAAACGGTCGAGAAGTCCCGGCGAGGGGACATGCATGAACGTGTCGATCCCGGCCGCTTCGAGCGGTGCCGCTTGCGAAGGACGGCCGCCCGCGATCAGCGCGCACGGCGGGCGGAAGCGATGGATCGCTTCCAACTGGGCTTCACGCACCGCTGCCGGAGCGAACCCCAAGATGCCGACGCCCCAGGGACGCGTGCCGAGCATCGCCGCCGTCTCTTCGAGCAAGCGATGGACGTCGGTGCCGTCCATGAGCGCGAGCGCGAGGAACGGCAGCCCGCCGTTCTCCGCCACCTCGGCGGCGAACGCCGCACGATCGCTCACGCGCGTCATCGGCCCTTGCGCGACGGGTAGGCGGACGCCGCGCTCGCGAGCGAACCGCGAGCCGGCCCGCAACGGTTGCGCCGCGGCGGCATCGGTCAGATGCGTTTCGATCGATTTGCGGAGTTCTTGCACGAGCGCGCCCGCCGTCGCGTACTCGTCGGCGAAGGCGCGCGCGAACGCGCCGTCCTGACCGATCGGGAGCAGTTGTTCCTCAAAGCGATCGGCACCCAGACGCGCGGCGACCATCGTCTCGGTGAGCTCGCCGCCGTTCGCCAGCTCCGGCCAGTGCGCGCGTCGCGCCGTCAGATCCGGCCGGGTATAGAGGCGGTGTCCTCCGATCACCGTCGTCTCGCTTCCGTCCATCGCGGCGATCGCTGTGCGCACGTCATGCGGAAACGACGACTCGCGCACGAGCGCGAACTGCGCGTCGATGACGACGCCCGCGGCGCCGCCCGCGATCGCGGCGGCAGCACTGTGCCGGCCGAGTCCTCCCGCGGCCCAGATGGGCACGGCGATCTGCGCGTCGGCGAGCAGATGTTGGAGCAACACGTACGTCGTGAGTTCGCCGACACGTCCGCCGCTCTCGGATCCGCGCGCGATCAGCCCGTCGACGCCGAGCGCGAGCGCGCGATGCGCTTCGTCCGGATCGTTGACTTCGGCGATGATTCGCACGCCCGCGATCGGCAACGCGCGCCACGGCGAGCCGTGCGGCAGAACGATCGTCGTTACGCCGGCAGGGAGTTCGTCCGGGCCGATGCGACAGCCGGCCGGAACGCGGACGCCCCACGGGCCTTTTGTCCAGCGGCTCGTCTGCGTCAGCGCTGCACGCGCTCGCGCACGGTCTCGTCCGAGATCGAGAACGCCCAGCGCGCCCGCACGGCTGACTGCGGCGGTCAGCCGTGAATTCGGCGTCTCGAATGGAGTAACGCCGATAATGAGATCGCGTCCTTGCCCACGCCCGTAGGTACTCACGTGTCTCTCCCTTGAACGAAATTCCTTGATGCCGGCGGAGATACCGCCGGCATATTTGTGCGATCCGACCCGGCTAACGCGCCGGTGTCAGGATCCAGTTCATCATTTGATGCTCCTCATACGCCATCGCGTACGACTGTACGATCGTTGTATTATGAATACGATATACAAAGAAAAAGCATTAAAGCAAACTTACAAGCGCGAGCGAGATCAGTCAATCAGCAATGGTATTGTTGTGTGCACGTCACACCTGCGCATGCCCGCGACGTCAAACATGATGACGCGAATCCTGCCGCCGCGACGAGTGTCTAACGCTGAAAAAAATCTACCTTGCCGACGTCCGCGCGCTCAACTCGGCGAGCCGTGCGTTCGACGATGACGCGTCGCTGACACGCGGCATGCAATCCACGCTGTCGATCGCGAACGTGTGCGTTCCGCGTGACGCCGACGTCGTGGATGCAGCGGTTTGCCCACGCCCGAAGCTGCATCCGCTCGGCAGCTTCAGGCAAACTCCACGCGACGGCCTGGCCAGGGCCGACGACCGTACATTCTCCGCGCTGCTTCGGGCAGGCTGTGCGGCCCGGCTTTGCTGGCGCTTCGCGCCAAAGTGCGCTAGCGTAGCGGAATGGAGGCGAGAACGGCGCTGCTGCGAGCCGCCGCGCGTGGAGCGCAGGCGACCGCGGCGGTCGTGGTTCGGACCGGCGAGGACGAGCCGATCGCCTTTTGGGGTTGCGACCGCGCCGCGGCGCGGACGCTCGTGCAGGCGGCACGCCGGGCGCCGAACGAAGCGGCGGCCGCGCTGACGATTCCGCTGCTGCTGAGCGACGGCACGGCAGGCGAACTCGTGCTCGGTGCGCCCGCCGCCACGGTCGAGGGCGACGCATTCGCGAGCCTCGCGCATGAGATCGGCACGTTCTGCGGCACGAACGGTGTGCCGGAGCGAGGCGGCCAACTCGAGCAGCTCATGGAGAGCATGGAGCGGCTCGGCGATGCCGTGGCGATCCTCGCGACGCCGGAAAACCCAAACGACCCAACGGTGATCGTCGCGGTCAATCGCGAGTTCAGCCGCCTATTCGGCTTCGCCGACGACGCGATCGGAGAGCCGGGGGAGATCCTCTGGGGCCCGTTGACCGACCGCGACGGGATGCGGCAGCTTCGCGCCCGGATCGCGGCACGCGCGACCGCGCGCGCCGCGACGGTGCTCTACGCGCGCGACCGGACCCCGCGTTGGACCGAGATCGTCTCGACTCCGGTCGAGACGCCCGACGCGCAGCACCACGTCATCGTCTTTCGCGACGTCACCACGCGCAAGATGATCTTCGACGCGCTCGCCGCCGAGAAGCAGAAGCTCGAGACGACGCTCGGCGCGATCGCCGAAGCGGTGGTGACGATTCTCGCCGACGGCGTCGTCGATTACGTGAACGAAGCGGCGGAAGCGCTCCTGGGCATCACGCTCGCCGAGGCATACGGTGCGCACGTCGGCGAGGTCGTTCGGCTCCTCGAAACCGACGCGCAGCCGGTCGATCTGCTTCGAGATGCCGAGGGCGAACCGGTCTTGCGCGGCCGGGGTGTCCTGCGCACGCCCGGCGGCAACCTCGACGTCGCCTACACGGCCTCGCGGATCGAGGGCGGCCACGGCACGGTCGTCGTTCTGCGCGACGTGACGGCCGAACAGCGGCTGGCGATGCGGCTCTCGTTCGAGGCGGCGCACGATCCGCTCACCGGACTGCAGAACCGCCGGGCTTTCCTCGAACGGCTGCAGGATGCCGTACGCGGCGCCCGCGAGCGCGGCGAGCATCATGCCGTCGCGTATCTGGATCTCGATCGTTTCAAGTCGATCAACGATAGTTTCGGTCACGCCACCGGAGACCGGCTGCTCACCGCCGTGTCGCGCGTGATGGGGCGCGTCGTACGCGGCGGCGACGTGCTGGCGCGCATCGGCGGCGACGAGTTCGCGTGTCTGCTCGCGAACTGCCGGCTCGACGACGCGCGGCGCGTTGCGGAGAAGATCCGCGCGGCGGTCGACGCGTTCCGAATGGAGCACGACGGCGAATCGCTGCAGATCGGGGTTTCGATCGGCTTGACGCCGCTCGGAGCGGACGTCATCCGCCCGGAGGACGTCCTCGCGGCCGCGGACGCGGCGTGCTATCAGGCGAAGGCGGCCGGCCGCAACGGGGTTTTCGGCTGAGGGGGTACGATATCGGCGATGACCGACGCCGACGCGCTTCGCGATCACCTGACGGTGCCCGAAGACGAAGCACGTTCGGCAGCTACACCTGGTGGTCTCGATCTTTCCGCCCGCCGTCCTCGACGCACTCGACGACGTGTTCGTGCCGTTGGCCGCCTGACGCTCGGCCGCTGTTTTTGGGCAGAAGTCTTTCATATGAACGAAGGCGTCGCTGAGAATGCCGCTCGGAGCGAGCACTCGCTCGAGCGCACGCCGTAACGTGAGGCCTCGCACTTCATGCAGCTTGAATTGCTCGCGCGGATGCGTTTCGCATTGACAGGCGCCCGCGCATGTGATCGACTGCAGCGTTGTGATCATCGACGCTGCGCACCGTCTCCGGGTCTGAAGCCGCATTGCTGCGAGCATTTCCCCTCGAACCGACGGTAGACGCGGGCAGTACGCTGCTGCTGCACGTTGCGACCGACGCGCGGCGCTATGACGTGCGCATCGAGCGCTGGAGCGACCGCTCGGAGCTCGCGTTGGAAGCCGGCTCGTTCGAGGGCGTCAACGCTGCGCCGGGCGCGGCGGACGAAGCATGGGACTGGCCGCAGATCGCAATCCCGCTTCCGCGCGAACTCAAACCCGGCGCGTACATCGCTCGCTTTCTGACCGACGGCGGCAGCCCCGGCCGCGGCGCCCCCCGTGACGATACGCCCGACGCGCGCTGGGGGACCGCGCTCTTCGTCGTCCGAGCGCCGTCGACCGCGCGCGTGCTGGTGAACTTGCCGCTGTTCACCTATCACGCGTACAACATCGCGCAGGTCGACGGGACGCGCCGCGTCGACGAAGGCGCGTGTCTGTACAGCGGCTCGCCGTCGGTCTCGCTGCGCAGGCCCGGCGGAGGAACCGGCGGACACCCGTGGGACGAGCCGCACGCGGACGTGTACGACCGCACGACGCCGCGCCAGACGTTCGCCCATTGGGATCTCTACGCGCTGGCGTGGTTCGCTCGCGAAGGAATCCCGGTCGATCTATGCACGGATCTGGATCTGCATCGCGGCGACGTCGATTTGCGGCGGTACGCGCTGCTGTGCAGTTTCGGACACGACAAGTACTGGACGCGCGAGAAGCGCGCGCACGTCGAACGGTGGGTCGACGACGGCGGCAACGTCGCATTCTTCGGGGCGAGCACGTGCCGGTCTCGCGTCCGGTACGACGACGATGCGGCGCGCATCACACGCGAGGGAACGTGGTCGGACGAGGAGCCCGAAGATGCGCTCACCGGCGTTTCCTACCGGCGCGGCGGCGGGAAGTGGGTCGGGACGCGCCCGCCCGCCGGCTACCGGATCGAAAACGCGTCGCACTGGATGCTGCGCGACGCGCACGTGCGTGACGGGGACCTCGTCGGGGCCGGCGCCTACGCGATCGGCTACGAATGCGACGGAATCGACCCTGCGCACGCGCCGTCCGGCCTGGTGGTGCTCGGCCGCGCATCGTTCGACGGCTGGAACGTCAGCGACGGGAGCGGCCAGATCGCGCCCGGCGGACACGCCGCCATGGTCGCCTTCGCGCGCGGCCGGGGTCACGTGTTCAACGCCGGCACGGTCGATTGGGCGCGGGCGCTCGCCTGGGACGCGCGGGTCAAAGCGATCACCCGCTCCGTGATTCGCAGCCTGGGCGGCGTGGTGGGCAGGCCGTCGGACGCCGCGTTCAGGCAGTGACGTCGGTCACCCCAGCGGGCCGCAATGTCCCGAAGCGGCCCTTCTCGTACGATAGAGAAAGGGGAGGCTTCCGATGTCTTTTGGCTTTGGCTCGATCACCAATCAGGCGAATTCGGCGCTGACGCAGCTCCAGCAACTGCAGCGCGACCTGCTGCGCCCGTTCCAAGCCGCATCGACCGGGAAGCGGATCAACTCCGCCGCCGACGACCCCTCGGGGCTCGCGATCGCGACCGCGCTGCAGGTCCAGTCGTCCAGCTTCGATCAGGGCTCGAGCAATGCGACCGATGCGCGCAACGCCGTCAACGTCGCCGAGGGTGCGCTCCAGACCACGTCGGACTCCCTGCAGTCCCTCCGTTCGCTCGCGGTCCAAGCTTCGAACGACCTGCTCTCCGCAAACGACCGGCAAAACCTCCAGCACGTGGCCGACGGCCTCGTACGCCAGATCAACACCGATGCGCGGAACGCAAATTTCAACGGCACGCCGTTGTTGAACGGTACGTTCGGATCGCAGCCGCCGACGGCGGCGACCGCCGCGGTGACCACCAACGCCGCGCTAGGCGGCGGCGGTGACCTGGTCGCGTCGACCACGGCGGCGCCGGCGTCGCAAGGCGGGACGGTCGGGCTGAGCGTCGTCAACACCGGCGGTTCGTCGGTCGCCATCGACGTGACGTTCACGTCGTCCGCGACCGGTCAGACGACCGATCTCGGCCCGCAGGCCGCCGGGTCGACCGTCGTCGTCAACGGCACGAGCGTCACGCTCGGAACGCCGGGCGCCGGCGACACCGGCGCGACGGCGACGATTCAGGTGCAGGCCGCGACTGCGGGGACGAACGCTCCGAACGCGCAGGTGCAGACGGGCGCGAACCAAGGCGCAACGACCGGACTCTCGCTGCCCGACGGGTCGTCGAGCGCGATCTTCATCCAAAACCTCGACTTTTCGTCGACGGCCGGCGCCACGAACGCGATCGGTCAGATCGACGCCGCGATCGGCGCGACGACCGCCGCGCGCGCGTCACTCGGCGCGCAGTCGATCTCCCTCGACGCCCAGGTGAACTCGAACAACGTCGCGTCGAACGCGCTGACGGCATCGGCCTCGAACATCGCCGACGCGAACGTTCCGCAGACGTCGACGGAGCTCTATCGGCTGCTGATCCAGAACCAGATCTCGCTCGAGACGCTGCGCAACGCGAACACGCAGTTCGGCTATCTGAACCGGTTCTTCAACACCTCCGGCTGAGGGCGCACTGCGCGCGCCCCCGCCGCTTCGTCGGCGCAGCAGTGCAAGGTCTTCGTTAACCTCGGATCGGCTGCGGCGCTCCCGTGGTAGAATCCTTCAGAGGGTGACACGCCGACACGGATGGGAATATCGTGGCGCAATCGATGAACCTCGCGCAACCGGCTCGTTTGAAACCGGGCGCTGAAGCTATGCTCTTCGCCTGCGGATCGCTGGCCGAGGAACACTATCGTCGCCGGCTCTTCGGCGAGAATCTGCCGGTCTTTCCGGCAAGGATGCTGCACTGGGCGCGCTATCGCGGCACCGACGGCCACGAGTTCGCACGGCAGCTGAAGGGTGCGACCGTCGACGGGTACGTCATCCCGGTGACCGCGAAGCAGATCAATGCCGCGGACCGTTCCGCGTCGTCGTGGAATCTGCAGCGCGCCGTGACGATGATCGAGATCGACGGAACGCGCACGTGGGCGTTCGTCTACACGCGGCGCGGCGAAGGCGAACTCATCGCCTGAGGTCCGGATCAGCTCGCGCTGATCGGCACCGTGTCGTAACGTGAGTGGGAGATCGCGTACGTCCCGTCTTCGCCGTACGTCATGCATGCGTCGATCGGCTTGGCGTAGACGTGCAGCGTGACGGCGCGCCCGCCGGACGAACCGACGCGGTGCACGGAGAGATGACCGCTGCGCATGTCGATCTGTCCCTCGCGCAGCGTTCGCGCGCCGGTGAAGCGCACTTCGGCCGGACCGTTCTCACGCGCTTCGCGCCATGCGATCCGGAAATTCTCACACGTGATCGCGCCCGACTGCAGGACGAACGCGCAATCGGAATCGGCGTGGTCGTGGATCGCCGAACGCGCGTCGTGCTCCCAGCAGATCGCAATCAATTCGAACGAAGGATCGCGCGCGACCAGATTGCGGGTGTATCGGCCGGGCGCCCAGGTGAGATACGGAGCAAGGGTCCGCTCGTCGATCCGCACGTCGCGGAGCGTCCCGGCGACCTTGACCGGCTGCAAGGTGCTGCCGAGTTCGCGCAACGCGACCACCAAGTCACCGATTCCGTGGAGCGTCGTCATCGTTCGCGGGTCCTCCTAGGAGTGAGGGGTTCCGGCTTGCCGTGGCGCGGCCCCGCTGCCGGGATCGGCGCCGGCTCGAAGGAGCCGCGCGGTCGCGGCCGGGAGTAGGAGGGCGGAGGTAGGCTGAGTGATCGAAGCAGTAGCGCGGACGGTGCGCGCGCCGCGCGGAAACGTGCTGCGGGCACGAAGCTGGCAGACCGAAGCGGCGCTTCGAATGCTGATGAACAACCTCGATCCCGATGTCGCCGAGCGGCCGGACGACCTCGTCGTCTACGGCGGGATCGGGAAAGCCGCCCGCGACTGGCCGTCGTTCGATCGCATCGTCGCCGAACTCGAACGGCTCGGCGACGACGAGACGCTGGCGATCCAGTCGGGGAAGCCGGTCGGCGTCTTCCGCTCGCATCCCGACGCGCCGCGCGTGCTGCTGGCGAATTCGAACCTCGTGCCGCGCTGGGCGACTTGGGAGCACTTCAACGAGCTCGACCGCAAGGGGCTCATGATGTACGGCCAGATGACGGCCGGCTCGTGGATCTATATCGGCTCGCAAGGGATCGTTCAAGGAACCTACGAGACGTTCGCGGAGATGGGCCGCCGGCATTTCGGCGGTGATCTCGCCGGACGCTGGGTGCTCACCGCGGGCCTGGGTGGGATGGGCGGCGCGCAGCCGCTCGCCGCGACGATGGCCGGCGCATCGATGCTGGCGATCGAGTGCGATCCGACCCGCGTGCAGAAACGCCTCGAGACGCGCTATCTCGATCGCGCCGCGGACTCGCTCGACGAAGCGCTCGCGATCATCGAGGAATCGCGGCGCACGAAGGTACCGGTCTCGGTCGCCGTCGTCGGTAACGCCGCCGAGATTCTGCCCGAGCTGGTGCGGCGCGGCGTTCGCCCCGACGCGGTTACCGACCAGACGTCGGCCCACGATCCGATCAACGGCTACTTGCCGGCCGGCTGGACACTGGAGGAATGGCGGGCCAAGCGCGTCAGCGATCCGGCCGCCGTCTCCGCCGCGGCGAAGCGGTCGATGGTCACGCACGTCGAGGCAATGCTCGCGTTCCATCGTCTTGGGATTCCGACGTTCGACTACGGCAACAACATCCGGCAGATGGCGTACGATACCGGCTTGAGCGATGCGTTCGCGTTTCCGGGTTTCGTGCCGGCGTACATTCGGCCGCTGTTCTGCCGCGGCGTCGGACCGTTCCGCTGGGTCGCGCTCTCGGGCGATCCCGTAGACATCGCGAAGACCGATGCGAAAGTCAAAGAGTTGCTTCCGAACGACACACACCTGCATCGCTGGCTCGACATGGCGCGCGAGCGCATCGCGTTCCAGGGCCTTCCGGCGCGCATCTGCTGGATCGGCTTGGGCGACCGCGACCGCGTCGGCTTGGCGTTCAACGAGATGGTCGCGCGCGGCGAGCTGAAAGCGCCGATCGTGATCGGGCGCGACCACCTCGACAGCGGCAGCGTCGCGTCGCCGAATCGCGAGACCGAAGCGATGCGCGACGGCAGCGACGCGGTCAGCGACTGGCCGCTGCTCAACGCGATGATCAACGTGGCGGGCGGCGCGACGTGGGTGTCGATCCATCACGGCGGCGGGGTGGGGATGGGATTCTCGCAGCACGCCGGCGTCGTGATCGTCGCGGACGGAACGGAGGCCGCCGCGAAGCGCCTGGCGCGCGTGCTGTGGAACGATCCCGCGAGCGGCGTCGCGCGGCACGCCGACGCCGGGTACGACGACGCGCTCGCCGCGGCGCACGAACACGGCCTGCACCTGCCGATGCATTCAGACGCCGCGCGGTGAGCGTTCACGAACTGTCTCTCACCGTGGAGCTGCGCGCGGGCGCGCTCCGGGCCGCCGACGTGCGCGCGCTGCTGCGGCACGACGCGCCGCTGGCACTCGATCCGTCGGCCCGCCACGACGTCGATCGCGCGGCCGCGGTCGTCGCCGCGATCGCGGAGCGCGATGAGTCCGTGTACGGCATCAACACGGGCTTCGGAAAGCTCGCGCAGACGCGCATCCCGCGCGAGAAGCTGGCCGATCTGCAGCGAAACCTCGTCGTCTCGCACGCCTGCGGCGTCGGAGCGCTGCTCGGACGCGAGCAAGTGCGGCTGATCCTTGCGCTCAAGATCAACTCGCTGGCGCGCGGCTACTCCGGCATTCGCTGGAGCGTCATCGAGACGCTGCTCGCGTGTCTGGAACGCGACGTGCTGCCGGCGATTCCGGGGCAAGGGTCGGTCGGCGCGTCGGGCGATCTGGCGCCGCTGGCGCATCTCGCCGCGGCGCTGATCGGCGTCGGCGACGCGATCGCGGGCGGCGTGCGCGGTCCCGCCCGCGAGGTGCTGCCGGCCGCCGGCATCGAGCTGCTCGTGCTGCAGGCAAAGGAAGGACTCGCGCTGCTCAACGGCACGCAAGTTTCGACGGCGCTCGCGCTGCACGGTCTCGTCGGGGCGGAAGACGTGCTGGCAGCCTCACTCGTCGCCGGCGCGCTCACCATCGAAGCCGCGCTCGGCAGCGTCACGCCGTTCGATCCGCGCATCCACGCGGTGCGCGGCCACGCCGCGCAGAGCGACGTCGCGGCGGCGATGCGCAGCCTGGTGGCAGGGACGGAGATCAACGCGTCGCACCGCGACTGCGGTCGGGTGCAGGATCCGTACAGCCTGCGCTGCATCCCCCAGGTCCTCGGCGCGTGCTTGAACACGCTGCGCGACGCCGCCGCGGTTCTGGTCGACGAAGCGAACGCCGTCTCCGACAACCCGCTGGTCTTTCCCGACGAGGGCGACGTAATCTCGGGCGGCAACTTCCACGCCGAGCCGGTCGCCTTCGCCGCCGACGCGCTTGCGCTCGCGATCGCCGAGATCGGCAACTTGAGCGAACGGCGCACCGCGCTTCTGGTCGATCCGACGTTCAGTCAATTGCCGTCGTTTTTGGCGACCGACCCGGGCCTCGAGTCCGGCTACATGATCGCGCAAGTAACGGCCGCCGCGCTTGCCTCGGAAAACAAGATCCTCGCGCATCCGGCGAGCGTCGACAGCATTCCGACCTCGGCCGGTCAAGAGGATCACGTCAGCATGGCCACGCACGCCGCGCGGCGGCTCGACGACATGCTGCGCAACGCCGCGAACATCGTGGCGGTGGAACTGCTCGCTGCGGCGCGCGGCATCACCTGGCGGCGTCCGCTGCGGACGTCGGCGGCGCTCGAGGGGGCGCTGCTCGAGATCGCGCCGGACGGCGATGTGGGCGGAGATCGCTACCTCTCGCCCGAGATCGAACGCGTCGCCGCGCTGGTGCGCGCCGGACGCTTCACGCCGCTGGTCGCGCAGCTCTTCCCCACCACGATCGATCAGCAGCGGCGGCGCGCCGACCGATGAGCGAAGACTACGACGTGCGCCCGGGTCGCGGTGCGCTGCTGATCAGCGCGCCGCACGTCGGAACGCAGCTCCCCGCCGACCTTGCGGCGCGGCTGACCGACGTGGGCCGTTCGCTGGTCGACACCGACTGGTACGCCGACCGCCTCTATCCGTTCGCCCGCGAACTCGAAGCGACGGTGCTGCGCGCGCGCTGGTCGCGCTACGCCGTGGATCTCAATCGCGATCCGAGCGGGGCGTCGCTCTACCCTGGTGCGACGACGAGCGGCTTCATTCCGACCGAGACGTTCGAAGGCGAACCGCTCTACGCAGCCGGCGACGAACCCGGCGAGGACGAAGCCGCGGTCCGGCGCGCACGCTATTTCGATCCCTATCATGCGGAGTTGGCCGCGCAGATCGCGCGCATCCGCACCGCGCACGGCCGCGTGCTGCTGCTCGACGCGCATTCGATTTGGGGCACCTTGCCCAGGCTCTTCGAGGGCGAACTGCCGGTGGTGAACTTGGGCACGAACTCCGGCCGTTCGTGCGATCCCGTGCTGGTCGAGTCCGCCCGCGCCGCCGTCGCCGCCTCGCCGTACTCGGTGGTCGTCGACGGGCGTTTCAAGGGCGGCTACATCACGCGGCACTACGGCGATCCCACCGGCGGCGTGCAGGCGCTGCAGATCGAGATCAACCAGCATGCGTACCTGGCCGACGGCTCGCGCACGCTCTGGGACGATGCCAAAGCCGCGCGGTTATCGCGCGTGCTCAGCGCGGTCTGCATGTCGCTGGTCGGCTTTCGATCCTCGCACGCGCGTCCTTGACATTCGACCCCGAACGGCTTCGTCGCGTTCATTCGTCGATGCGGCGGCGGCGAGGGAGAGATATCGCAGCAACGGCGCGGGTGCAAACGTCTTCTCCCGGGTCATAACGGCTGCCGCCGCTACGATCATGTCGACCCCCCATCCCCTCGAAGGACGGGACGTAGTCGCTGCCGTTGCGCAACTTCGGCAGCCCGTGCGATGGAACGAAGCCGGCGACGACCGCACGCACGAGGAGCGAACCCGCCTCACTCATCGTTCCTACCTCCGATGTTCGGATTTGTACCCGTCTTCAACCATGAACGCGAGGGCCGTGGAACGGTATACCTGCGATGACGATGCCGGTGCAGGGGCTGCTGCCGAGCCAGTAGGAGAGCTCCGCGGGTGAGGCGGCGTCCCACAATGCGAGGTCGCAGCGCGCGCCGGCGCGCAGCTCGCCGCGGTCGTCCAGGCCGAGCGCGCGCGCGGCATTGCGGGTGACGGCGGAGAGCGCTTCTTCGGGCGTCAACCCGAAGAGGACGCAGCCGAGGTTCATCGCGGTCGGCAGCGTGAGCACCGGCGACGTGCCGGGGTTACAGTCCGTGGCAAGAGCGATCGGGACGCCGTGCGCGCGCAACGCTTCGAGGGGCGGCTTCACCGTCTCGCGCAGATAGTGATACGCGCCCGGCAGCAGCACCGCGACGGTGCCGGCGTCGGCGAGCAGACGCACCCCCGCCTCGCCGGTGCGTTCGAGATGATCGGCGGAGAGCGCGCGATACCGCGCCGCGACGGCGGCGGCGCCCGTGTCGGCGATCTGATCGGCGTGCACTTTCACGGCGAGCCCGAGCCGCTGCGCGGCCTCGAGGACGCGCGCGGTCTCGGCGGGCGAGAACGCGATCGCATCGCTAAACACGTCGACGGCGTCGGCCAGTCCTTCGGCGACGATGCGCGGCAGCGCGTCGTCGCAGACGAGCCCGAGGTAGGCGTCGCTGCGCTGCGCGTATTCCGGCGGGACGACGTGCGCGCCGAGATAGGTCGTTCGCACACCGACGCCGAGTTCGCTGCCGATGCGCCGCGCCACCCGCAGCAGCCGCATCTCCGTCTCGACGTCCAGGCCGTACCCCGATTTGATCTCGAGCGTCGTCGTGCCGTGCGCCATCATCGTGCGCACGCGGCGCAGCGCGTCGCGCAGCAGCGTCGCATCGTCGGCGGCGCGGGTCATCGCCACGGTGTGGAGGATGCCGCTGCCGCCGGCCGCGGCGGCGACGTAGCTCTCTCCCGCAACCCGCCGTTCGAAATCGGCGACACGGTCGCCTCCGAACACGACGTGCGTGTGCGGGTCGATCAGCCCGGGCGTGATCCAGCCGCCGCCGGCGTCGATCGCGCGCGCCGCAAGACGATCGGGCGCATCAGACAGCTTGCTGCGCGGACCGACCCACGCGATGCGGCCGTCGCGCGCGGCGACGACGCCGTCGGCGATCGTTCCGTACGGGGCGCCGCCGGGCGTCATTGTGGCGAGCGACGCGTTGTACCAGAGCGCGTCGTACCGGGGCGGGCGCACTACTTCGCCTGGGCCGTTCGCACGGTGCGGATCGCGATGAGGCCGAGCAGTGCTGCGACGATTCCGAGCGTGGTGCTGAGCAGCCAGGGCGGAAGGCGGTCCGCGAGCGGGCGCGGATCGCGGAAGGATGCGTTCGCCAGCGGTGGCTGGGTCGCGCCGCGATCGGCGCGCCACGCGCCGTGGGCCAGGCGTTCGCCCAAGTCGTAGGCGGGCGCGACGGAGTTCGGGTTACCGGAGAGCAGCCGGTATGCGGCTGCGGGCGCCGCGGAGAAGACGACGTCGTGCCTGCGGACGAGCAGCACCGGCCGCAGGCCGGGGACGGGTTTGTCGTTTCCATTTTCGACCACCACGCGCCAATGCCGCGCGGTCTGCTCGCCGAATGCGAACGACGTTTGCGAGCCGCCGTCGGCGAAGCGCGCGATCTGCGCGTCGCCCGCATCGGACCATTGCGTTCCGTCGTCGCTGCTCTGCACGACGGCGTGTCGCGCGTACGCGTGACTGCGATCGCGAAAGCGCACCGCAGCAGGCCGGATCGCGACCGGCGAATCGAAGCTCCAGGTGACGTTCGAGGTCAACGCTCCGTCGTGCGCGGTCGCGATCAGCATCCCGGTGCCGGCAATCGGCAGTGGCACGAGTGCCGGTTCGGCGGAAGACCCGCCTTCGATCGACGCGCCGGTCAGCGGAAACTGCGCGCGCGGATCGAGGATGCGCACCCGCAGCCAGCGGGAGCGCGTCGGCGGAAACGAAATCGAGCGATCGCCGCGACCGCCGTCCTGCGCGACCCGGTACACGACTGCGTCGTCGCGCACGACCCGCCACGTGAGGCGGTCGTCGCTCGCGTCGATCGCGACCGTCTCGAAATACGTCGGACGCGCGCCCTCGTCGACGCCCAGGCGGATGCCCTCGACCAGGTCGTGGCGCGGGCCGAGATCGAGCACCGCTTGCGTCCAGCGATGTTCGACGAACCCGCGATCGATCAGAACGATCTCGCGCGGCGCGGGCGCCGCTCGCTGGGGATCGATCGCGTAGGCGACTTCGGTTCCGTTGCCGTCGACGACACGCAGGTCGGGATACCCGCCGTCAGCATTCGGCGCGATCGTAACAGGGATCGGAACGCGCACGTACCGTTCGCGCGCCGCGGGAGCAACGGCCATCGGCGTGACGGTCGCCCACGCGCTCCAGGCGGGCCCAGCGTCGATGCTCACGCTTCGGGCTCGGGCGTGCGGCAGATCGTGGCGCGCGTGTACCAGGCGGACGCGGCGACCATCACGATGCCCAGGCCGATGAACGAGCCGACCCGATACCCCGATCCGAGCGTGGCGAGATCGATCAGAAACACTTTGCACAGCGTCAGCGCGAAGAGCACCAAGCCCTGCCACCGCAGCGGCGCCGAGCCGCCGCCCAAGCCCACTCCGAAGAGGACGGCAGCGTACACCGTCCACAACAGCGAGAGCGCGAGTTGGGCGTGGTTCGGAACCGTGAGGTTCCAGTGCGGGCCGCCGATCGCGTCGAGGAGCTCGCGCGAGAGTGCGGTGAGGACGATCGCGTTGAGCGCGATGGCGGAGGCGGCGTCCAGCGCGCGGCGATTGCCGTCGCTCATCGCGAACGAGGCGGATTCCCTGCGCGCCGCGAGCAGCGCGGCGATCCAGATGGCGAACGCAGAGAAAAGCGGATTGAGGAAGGCGCCTGCGGGCGGGTCGAATTGCGCTTGCGCGAACAGCACCACGCCGGTGAGTCCGAAGAGCAGCGCGCCCGCGACCGCGATCCACCGATCGCCGCTGCGCCGGCCGAGCACGACCAGCACGGCGGCTTCGAGCGAGAACGCATCGAGCAGCGAAGTTTGGTGGATGAGCACCGGCAACGCGAGCGTGACGACCGCGAGACCGAGATAGCCGCAGGCCTCCGTCATGCGCTGCGGGACCGTGCGCAGCCGGGCGGTCGCGAGCGAGACCGCCGCGAGGGCGAGCAGCGCCACGCCGAGCGGCGTCTGATGACCCTCGAAGATGATTTCGAGAAAGCCGGCGTACAGCGCGACGTCGAGTGAGAGCAGGGCGATGCGCACCGGTGACGCCGCGCCGCTGCGGGCCGCGCCGAAGCCGAACGCCAGCGCGAACTCGATGAAGAAAAGCGATGCGACGGCGTACGCGTCGCGATCGGTCCAGCCGGTCGCCGAATCCGGTGCGAAGGCGCCGGCGTACAGGAACGTCGCGACGAACGTCACCGCTTCGACGCTGCGGAAGCCGCAGCGCGCACAGAGCGCGAGCATTCCGCCGCCGAGCAGCAGCAGGTAGGTCGCCAACTCGACGTGGGCGGTCGGGCCACCGCTGAGCAGCACGGGCGTGAGGAACCCGCCGACGAGTCCGATCAGCGCCAACCGTTCCGAGCGGCGCACGGCGGAGAGCGCCGCTACGACGGCCGTCACTGCGATCATCGCCGCGAACGCCGCGGGCCGCGCGACGTGCAGCTGCGGGAAGATTGCCACCGACGCCCACAGCGAGAGGTACAGAATCCCCGCGCCGAGCCCGACGAGGCCTTCCGCGACGAAGGCGTACGTGCCGCGCAACAGGCGCGCGCCCGCGCCGATCAGGGCCGATCCGGCGACCAGGCCGAGCAGGATCCGCTGCGCCGGGCCGATCCAGCCGCTCGTGAAGGCGAGGTCCAGGAAGAACGCGGTCCCGAGCAGCACGAGCAGCAGCCCCGCCAACTGGAGCCCGCGCCCGGCGACCAGCGTCTCGAGCGAACTCTTCTCGCGCGACGCGTGCGGCCCGGCCGGCTCGTCCGCCAAAAAGGCCGGGAGCGGAACCTCAGGGATTCCGGCGACGCGGGCGGGCGACGCGTCCGCAGCCGGAAGGGAAGCGGCCGCGGCGAGGTCGGCCCGCAACCGGCGGGCCTGGTTTTCGAGCGACGTGAGCCGCGCATCGAGCGCGTCATACCGGGCGGAATCCATGTCAGCCAGCTCCGAGAACGAGTTCGAGAGAAACGACCATGACCGAAGCATAGCGCTCCGGTACCGTGCCGGGCGTCCGTAGTTCTCCTGTTCGGCCAGTTCAGCACCGGGAACCGGCACCTTCCTCGGCGGAGCGGCCGGGAGGCCGTCTGCGTCGTAGAACACGCGATGCGACTGATCGCGCGGGAGGCGCTGCTCCCGAACGGCTGGGCCCCTGACGTGGCGATCGACGTCGCCCCGGACGGCACGATCGTGGACGTTCGGCCCGGAGCGTTTGCGGACAGTCCCGACGCGGAAGTGATCGACGGCCCGGTCGTCCCCGGCATGCCGAACCTGCATTCGCACGCGTTTCAGCGCGCGATGGCCGGCTCGGCCGAGCGCCGCGCCGCGGGCGACGACGATTTCTGGTCCTGGCGCGAGGCGATGTACGCGCTTGCCGGCACGCTCGATCCCGACGGTCTGCGTGCGATCGCGGCCGGCGTCTACCGCGCCATGCTGGCGGCCGGCTATACCGCGGTCGCCGAATTCCACTACCTGCATCGTGACCCGAACGGTGCGTGGTACGCCGACCGCGCGGTGATGTCGCGCGCGCTGATCGCCGCCGCGAACGACGCGGGGATCGCGCTCTGCCTGCTGCCGGCCGTCTATGCGCACGCCGATGCCGGCGGCCTGCCGCTGCGTCCCGAACAGCGCCGCTTCGCGGGCGGCGTCGACGACGTGCTCGCACTCTCGCAGACGCTGCGCCGCGACCATGCGAACGATCCGAACCTGGTCGTCGGCGCCTGCGCGCACTCGTTGCGCGCGGTGACGCCCGACGAGCTGCGCGCGCTGACCGACGGTGCGCCGCGCGACGTGCCGATCCACCTGCACGTCGCCGAGCAAGAGCGCGAAGTCGATGCCGTGCGCGCGGCGCTGGGCGCGCGCCCCGTCGCGTGGCTGCTCGCCAACCACGACGTCGACGCGCGCTGGTGCCTCGTGCACGCGACGCACCTCGACGCTGCGGAGCGCGACGGTTTGGCGCGCAGCGGCGCCGTCGCCGGGGTGTGCCCGACGACCGAGGCGAATCTCGGCGACGGGCTCTTCCCGCTCGGGCCCTATCTGGCGGCCGGCGGAACGCTAGGCATCGGATCGGACAGCAACGTCTCGATCGCACCGGTCGAAGAGCTGCGCTGGCTCGAGTACGGCGCGCGGCTTGCGTCGCGGCGGCGCATCGTCGCGGCGACCGAGCCCGGCGCATCGTGCGGCGAGACCCTCTACGCCGCGGCAGCGCGCGGCGGGGCGCGTGCGTGCGGCCTCGGCGCCGGCGCGATCGCGCCCGGAATGCGTGCCGATCTGGTCGTGCTCGACGACCGGGAGCCGCCGCTGGCCGGCGCACCGCCCGGCGAACTGCTCGACCGCTACGTGTTCGCCAGCGACGGCGCCGCACCGCGCCACGTCATGGTGCGCGGCCGCTGGCGCATCCGGGACGGAGGGCCTTCGTCATAAGCACGGGGGTAGTCCGGCGTCCGCTTGTCGGTAAGGGGTAACAGAGCGACCAGGGGCGTACCCGGTTGAGGTGGATCTGTTCGAACGGGTGCGGTTTCTCTTTGCGGTCGCGGTGTGCGCGACGGCGGTCGCGGCTTGCGGCGGCGGGGGCGGCGGCGGAGGCAGCAGCGTACCTGCGCCCGGTGTCGGAGGCGGAGGCGGAGGTCCGACGGCGACCCCGAGCCCGTCGGCGGCAGCGTCTCCGACGCCGACTCCCGCCTCGGTGGGGTACGTCACGCCCTCGAGCGGCGTGACGCAGCTCGGACCCAACGCGACGAACGCATTCTCATCGTCGCTGCTCGCGGCGTCGAGCGACGGAACGTTCGTCGTGCAGAGTTCGGACGTGCCGGCCCAACCCTCCGGCAGTGCTTCGGCGTTGACGGAATACAACGTCACCGCTTCGGAATCGTCCGCGGGTCAAAAGCCGTCGTCGCTGGGGAACCGGTTCGCTGCCTCGATGACGGCGCTGCATCAGGAAGGCCCCGCGCTGCGGCCCTATCGCGTTCGCCGCGACTATCGCCAGGCGGCACTGAACATGACGGGCCGACACGCGCTCTCGACGTTGCGGATCGCTCACTCGAGCACGCAGAGCGCGAAGCGGAGCCCGCTCGCGTTCAGCGTCGGCGCGCAGCGCACGTTCCACGTCATCCAAGGCACGATTACCGGAACCGGCGGGACCTGCACCGCTCCGCAGGTCAGCGTCGGAACGGAGTGCTATCTCGACGTCCCCGCGACGCTGCAGTCCGTCTCGAACCACGGCTACGTCTGGGTCGACAACGGGATCGACGCGACCTACAACTACAGCGCCGCGGATTTCCAGGCTACCGCAAGCGCGTTCGACGCCGACTACGCGCGTGAGACCGCGGCGTTCGGGCCGGCCTTCTTCAACGCCGGTGGCAACGTGTACGAGCAGTGCGGCGCGAACGGCAGCCGCAACACGAACCCGAACACGTATGCGCCGCCGGTCGACTACGCCGGCGCCGATCCGCACGTGAGCATCCTCATCACGAAGGCGCTGGAAAATTCCGGTGAGAGCGGGTACTTCTACGCCGCCGACCTGCTCAACGACCAGGAACTCAACTGCGCCTACGGCAGCAGCGTCCACATGCCGAGCAATCAACTGCCGATGTTCATCATCGCGGCCGACAAGTACCCGACGGTCGACGAGGGCTTCTGGCGCACGCAAGACATGCCGCGCAGTCTCCCGCACGAGTTCCAGCACTACCTCCACGCGATCAACAAGGTCGTCGCGCCGAATCTGCGCGACCAGAACAGCAGCGTCGTCTTCGACGACTCGTTCGTCGACGAAGGCGACTCGATGCTCGCCGAGGATCTCGTCAACTCCAACAACGCGCAGGCGAACGACACGCTGCTCGCGTCGTCCGCATACCTCTACAGCCCCGCGAACTACTCGTTCACGGCCTGGGTCGGGTATGACGCCGACCCGCTGGACACGTCGTCGAATCCGGCGTTCGGCTTCTACCGCTCGACCGAAGGCAACTACGGTTTGGGGTACCTGTTCGCGCGCTACATGTACGACCGCTTCGGTGGCGACGCCGCGCTGCACCGGGTGTACGCCTCGCTGACGGCGACGGGAGGCAGCGGCGCGAACGTCGCGCCGATCGTCGCCGAGGCCAACAACGGCGAGACGTTCGCGCAGCTCTACGCCGACTTCGCCTCGGCGCTCGCGGCGCGCAACATCGCATCGACCGATCCTCGCTACAGCTTCAATTCGACGGTGTTCTTGGTTGGGAGCAAGACGGTTCCGGTGCCGGGCGCCCAATGGGACATCGTGATGAACGGGCCGCGCTCACCGGACGACCTCACCAGCTCGCACCCGCTCGCCCAGGGCGCCGCCCGCATCAAACTCACGCCCACGCACGCGGTGAGCGCGAAGCTCATCACGGGCGCCACGCTGTTCTTCAACGCCGCCCAATCGGGGGGCTCGATCGTCTCGCTCGACGCGACGAGCGCGCTCTCGGGGAAGGTCGCGGGAGCGTTGGTGCAAGGCAGCTACAACGACAACGGCGCGTGCCTCGGGCCGGCGAGCAGCGGCTGCTGAGCGGACGGAACGTCAGGCTGCGTAAGTTCGGCGCAGGCGCTCGACGACCAGGCGCAGCAGCTCCGTCGCGAAGTGCGGCGTGTTCGCAACCAGGAAGTTGAACTGCTTCTCGGTGACGGTCACGACGGTGCCGTCGGTGACGGCGACGGCGGAGGCCCAGCGCGCCTCGTGTTCCACGAGCTCCATCTCGCCGAAGATCTCGCCGGCGCCGACCGTCTCGAGGACGCGGCTGCCTTTGCGCAGCTCGACGGTGCCGTCGAGCAGGACGAACAGACAGCCTCCATCGTCGCCCTCGCGGAAGAAGGTGTCGCCCGCGGCGAACGGCCGGCTGTTGTGCGAGTGACGGAAGAGATCGATCACGGCGATCACGGCGGCCTCCTTCCCTTATGGACGGCTTAAACTGGAGATAATGATCTCTTAAGATATGCGAGGGACGGCCTGGTTGTCTAGCGTGAGAAAGCCGGCCCGACCGAACAATTAACCGAAAACCTGCGCCGGAAGGGCCTCCTGTCCGGCCAAAGCTCGATCGGACCGCGCCACGGCCCGCCGTCTAGACGGTGCGCGCCATCGTCCGTGCGAGTCGGACGAAGTCGGTGCGGTCGCGCGCCGCCGCGAGCAGCGTGACGTACGGAAGCGCGGCGCGCATTCCGCCGGCGCTTGGCACGAAGGTTGGGCCGGCGGCGTGCGGATTCAGCCAGACGACCGCGCCGCTGCGTCCGCGCAGCGCGCGCATCGCGCGCTCCAGCGCGGCGATGTCGCCGGCGTCGAGCCCGTCGCTGGCGATCAGCACGACCGTATCGGGCTGCAGCAGCTGGGTCCCCGACGCGCGCACGAATTCCGCCAGGTTCGCTCCGATGCGGGTGCCGCCGCCCCAGGCGTCGCCGAGGTCGGGCAGCGTGCGGCCGGCTTGTTCCGGAGCGCGCAGCGCGCGCGTCACGCTGCGCATCCCGGTGCTGAAGACGAAGGCGTGCGCGCGAGACGTACGGCGGCACAGGGCGTGCGCGAACTGCAGGATCGGACCCGCGTGCGCTCCGGGCGTCACGGATACCGTGGTGCAGGGGCTACCTCCTTGTCGTACGCCGCCGCGCCGTGCGAGGGTTGACAGCACAGTTGTGGTAAGTATACACTTACGGTAAGTGAACGCTTACAACGGGAGAAGATCAGCGATGAATTCCGCAACCGGACTATCCGTGCGCAAAGCGATGACCGTCGAGACGACGCAGGCGCGCGCGTTCGAGGTCTTCGTCAACCAGATGAGTTCGTGGTGGCCGCTCGAGAGCCACGTGATCGGCGAGAAACCGGCTCAGGCGGCGCTCGTGGAGCCGCACGCCGGCGGCCGCTGGTTCGAGCGCGACAAGAACGGCGCCGAGTGCGACTGGGGGCGCGTCGTCTCGCTCGATCAGCCGAATCGGATCGTGCTTACCTGGCAGCTCTCCACCGCGTTCCAGTACGACCCGGCCCTCGTCACCGAAGTCGAAGTGCGGTTCGTCGCCGAGACGCCGCATCGCACGCGGGTCGAGCTGGAGCACCGCGGACTCGAAGCGTACGGTGAAGAAGCAGCCGAGATGCAGGCTATGTTCGAATCGCCGGATGCATGGGAGTTGGGGCTCCTGCGCTACGTCGCCCTCGCGAACGCCGCGTGAGTTCGGCCGCCTCGGTCAACCGGCAAGTTCGGTTACGCTCCCGTCCGGCCGGGATTCCGCAGGCGGAGAACTTCGAAGTCGTCGAGACGGCGCTGCCGGAACCTGGCGACGGCGAGGTGTTGGTGCGCAACCGCTTCCTCGCCGTCGAGCCGGCGATGCGCGGCTGGGTGAGCGCGGTCGCCAACTACGCCGAACCGGTCGCGCTCGGCGCCGTGATGCGCTCGTTCGCCGCCGGTGAGGTCGTGCGTTCGCGCAACGCGGACTACGCGCCGGGCGATCAGGTCACTGGGATGTTCGGTTGGCAGGAATACGCCGTCGCGGACGCGCGCGCAATCTCGCGCACGGTGGCGCGCGACGACATCCCGCTCTCCGCCGCGCTCGGCGTGCTGGGACTCAACGGCCTCACGGCGTACTTCGCGCTGCTCGACGTCGGTCAGCCGAAGCCCGGCGACACGGTGCTCGTGTCGACGGCCGCGGGATCGGTCGGCTCGTCCGTCGGGCAGATCGCGAAGATCGTGGGGTGCCGCACGATCGGTATCACCGGCGGCGCGCGCAAGACGCAGTTGTGCCTCGACGAATTCGCGTATGATGCCGCGATCGATTACAAGTCCGGCGTCGACCTCGGCGCGGCGATCCGCGCCGCCGCTCCGAAGGGCGTCGACGTCTACTTCGACAACACGGCCGGCGCGATCAGCGACGCTTCGTACGCACACCTCGCGGTCGGCGCGCGAGTCGTGGTGTGCGGGACCGCGTCGGTGTCCAGCTGGGATCCGTGGCCGCTCGGACCGCGCGTCGAACGGCACCTGATTGTCAAACGCGCGCGCATGCAGGGCTTCCTCGCGTTCGACTACGTGGCGCGCTTTCCCGAAGCGATCGCCCAGCTCAGCGCCTGGATTCGCGAGGGGCGCTTGCGCTACCGCGAGGAGTTCCTCGAGGGCATCGACGCGGCGCCCGACGCGATCGCCGGCCTCTACCGCGGCGAAAACTTCGGCCGCCGCCTCATCCGATTGCCATAATCGCCCTTCGGGGAGCTCAAATCTTCTCAGGGGCCGCGTCCTGGGTGAAGCTGGCGCGACGGCGAAGGATGAGCAGAGCCGCCCGGCGCGGCGGTTTGAAAGCAGAAACGTCGTGTGCCACGAGACCCTCGGCGTGACGATCACCGAGCTTCGGATCGAATTGCAAGAAGCCGCGGAGGAAAACGGGCGTCTCGTCGCGCGTCTCGCGGTCGCAGCGGCCTCGGCCGCATCGACGGCGGCGCAAATCGAGTCGATCAACGAAGTGATGCAGACGACGGGCGCGCAGCTGGAGTCGCTGGACGAGCGGCTGCAAGCGACACTCGAAGAGTTGAACTCGCTGAACGGCGTCTAGCCGAGCTTAGATCAGGCCGAGTCGGATGGCGCGCGCCGCGGCGGCCGCTCGCGTCGGCGATTCCAGGGTATCGAGAATCGCGCGAACGTGCGCCTTGATCGTGCCGAGGCTGAAATGCAGCGCGTCGGCGATCGCGACGTTGTCGTGACCGTCCGCGATCAGGCGCAGGATCACGCGCTCGCGCGCGGTGAGCGTGTGCGGCAGGGCAGCCGCGAGCGCTTGACCGCGCGCGGCTCGTAGCTTCCCGAGTGCGATCCCCAGCGACGCCCAGGACGACTCGACGCGACGAAGGCTCGTCTTCATCCGCTCGCACGCCGCGGTGTCCAGCATTGGAGGCCCCATATTCCTTGGAAGGCGTGCACTCGGCGCTTGGTTACCGGCGCAGCGCACTCTCTACAGGCGAAAGCATCCGAACGGACACAGGTCGCTCTCGGCCGATCGCGTGAGCCACCAGGGTGCAGCCTTTTCTTCGGGTCGACGCAGGAGCAGAGAACCGCCTCCTGGCGGCCGTCTCCGTCGTGGAGCGGGGCCGTTTGGACGCGTTTCTGCACGCTGCCGAGATGCCGGATCGCCGGCTCCTTTCCGGGCCCGGGGACGCGATCCGCGACGTGTGGTTTCCGAGCGACGCCGTGGTCTCGGTCGTCGCCGACATGGAAGACGGCGAATCCGTCGAGGTCGGCCTCATCGGGCCTGAGGGGATGGCCGGCCTCGGTGTTCTGTTCGGGGTCGGTCGCAGCTCGACGCGGGTGATGGTGCAGATCGCCGGCACCGGTCAGCGAATGTCGGCCGTCGACTTCACCCGCCACGTCGTCGAGCCGCGCGGCGAACTCTATCGCCTGGCGATGCGCTATGCCAACACCTTTCTGGGCGTCGTGGCGCAAGGCGCTGCCTGCAACGCTCGCCACACCGTCGAGCAACGGCTCGCGCGCTGGCTCTTGACGGCTCACGATCGCGTGAAACGGGACCGCTTTCACCTCACGCACGACTTCATCGCCATGATGATTGGTATCCGCCGGCCCAGTGTGACCGAGGTCATGGGCATGTTGCGAGAAGTCGGCGGCATCGAGTACGCCCACGGCGACATCCGAATCATCGAACGCGCAGCGCTCGAGAGCCGCGCCTGCCCCTGTTACGCGACGATCCGCCGCCAAATCGACGACGCGGCCAACGACAACTCATCGCGCTGAAATGCCGCGGCATCCTGAGAATTCGCTAAGGTCAATGTTCTGTTCGGCGGGAGCGGGGGCGCGTTCGTAGACAGCGGCACGTACAGCGTTTATGATCGGGCAACGTGCGGTCGACGACATTCTCATGAGCGAGCGCAACTTGGAGCTCGCGGCATTTCTCAAATCACGGCGACGCCGCCTGACGCCTGCGTCCGTCGGTTTGGCCCAAGGCTTGCACCGTCGAATCGACACGCTGCGTCGTGAAGACGTCGCCTGGTTGGCGGATGTCGGGATCACCTGGTACACGTGGCTCGAACAGGGCCGGCCGATCAAGATGGCGGCCGGCAAGCTGGCGCGCGTGAGCTCCGCGTTGCGGCTCGACTCCGCCGAGAGCGAGTATCTCGGCAAGCTGGTGCAGTCGGTCGGAAGAGCTCCGCGGACCTGGGAAGCAATGTTTCGGAGCGCGTCCGGACACTCGTCAAGAGCTACTCGACGGGGTATGCGTTCGTCACGGATCCGTGCTGGGACGTGCTCGTATGGAACGATCGCTTTGCAACCTTGTTCGGTATCGACGGCGACAACGGCGCCCTCGAGCGGAACGGTCTGTGGATCATGTTCACCCAAGCGCGCGCGCCTGGTGTTCCCGGATTGGGAGGCCATCGCCCGCCGGATGGTCGCCGTCCTCCGCGTCGAGCATGCCGAATTCGGTGCGAACCCGAACTTCGCCGCCATCCTCGAGAAGTTGAGCGCTCGGAGTCCGGAATTCGTGAGCATGTGGTCGCACGTCGAAGTGTTCTCGCCGATGATGTGGAGCGTGGGCGAGCTCCGAGATTTCGGCTCAGGGACGACCACAAAATTTCAAACGGTCATGTTGCCGATCCCGGATTCGCCGGGACAAACGCTGGTGTTTTACGTCCCGGTGGACGGCGGGCAACTCGCGGCGCCGCGGTTCCGGTTGCCGCGCTTGCCCTGACGCTTGGTAGCGCCCAGTACCAGGTGACCAACATCCCTTCTCGACCCTGCGCCGTCGTGCGAACCTCTTCAGATGGAACGACGCACCCTCTGCGCCACCTACGCCGACGGAATCCGCATCGTCTACCTCAACGTCGCTCCGATCGCGGCGAATCACGTCGCCTTCGTGGTGAACTATCGGTCCGCGGCCGAACGCGTGCGCCGCGAGAGCGGCCCGCTTCGTCAACGGCACGATCTGGCGTCGCATAGAGGAGCGCTACGATGATCGCCAATATTTCACGGTACTGGTGGCTGGTCGCCCTACGCGGCGTGCTGGGGATCGTGTTCGGTATCTGCGCCTTCGTGTGGCCCGGGATCACGCTCTTGGTGCTGATCGCTGTCCTCGGGGCGTACTTGTTCGTCGACGGCGCGGTCGCGCTGGCGCTGGCCATCAAATTCCGCCACGAGCGCGAACGCTGGCCGATGCTGCTGCTCGAAGGCGTCCTCGGTATCGCGGTCGGAGTAGTGACCTTTTTCTGGCCCGGCATCACCGCGCTCGCCTGGCTTTACACGATCGCCGCTTGGGCCATCGTCACGGGCGTCCTCGAGATCGTGCTCGCGATTCGGCTGCGTCGCGAGATCGAGGGTGAGTGGCTGGTGATCCTCAGCGGCATCCTCTCGATCGCCTTCGGCGTCCTGGTGGCGGCCTTGCCGCTGGCCGGCCTGCTGGTCTGGGTCTGGCTCGTCGGCGCCTACGCGATCGTCTTCGGCGTCCTGATGCTCGCGTTGGCCTTCCGCTTGCGGAAACTCGGTTCGTCGACGGTGACGCCGACGGGCTTCTCGACGGCCTGCAGAACATCATGAACGTCGAGCGCATGACGCAGCGCGTGCAGGAAGCGCTCGACCAAGCCTATCAGCGTGCCCTGCGCGAGCACCACACGCAAACGACGGTCGAACACCTGCTCTCGGCGCTGCTCGAACAGGAGGACGGAATCGTCCCCGCGATCGTCCAGCAGGCGGGGATCGATCCCCGCGACATCGCGCGGCGCGTCGAAGACGAACTTCGGCGGCTGCCCCGTCTTCAAGGTGCGAGCGCCGACCAAGCGCACGTCACGGTCGCTCCCGAACTCGCGCGGCTGCTCGCCAAGGCGGACGAAGAAGCAAAGGGACTCAAAGACGACTACGTCTCGGTCGAGCATCTGTTGCTCGCGATGGTCGGTTCGAGCAGCGCCGCCGGGCGGGTGCTGACTGCTGCGGGACTGACCCGCGAGAAGCTGATGGCGGCGCTGAAGGAGACGCGCGGCAACCAGCGGGTGACGAGCCGGAATCCCGAAGGCACGTTTCAGTCCCTCGAAAAGTACGGGATGGACCTCACCCGGGCGGCGGAACGCGGCAAACTCGACCCGGTCATCGGGCGCGACGAAGAGATTCGGCGCGTCATCCAAGTCCTCTCGCGCCGCACCAAGAACAACCCGGTGCTGATCGGCGAGCCCGGCGTCGGCAAGACGGCGATCGTCGAAGGGCTCGCGCAGCGCATCGTGCGCGGCGACGTCCCTGAGGGACTCGTGGGCAAACGGGTGATCTCGCTCGACATGGGCGCGCTGATCGCGGGCGCGAAGTACCGCGGCGAGTTCGAAGAACGGCTGAAGGCCGTGCTCGCCGAAGTGACCGGTTCCGAGGGCGCGGTGCTGCTGTTCGTCGACGAGGTCCACAACGTCGTCGGTGCCGGCCGAACCGAAGGTTCGATGGACGCCGGCAATCTGCTCAAGCCGCTGCTGGCGCGCGGCGAGCTGCACATGATCGGCGCGACGACGCTCGACGAGTACCGCAAGTACATCGAGAAGGACGCGGCGCTGGAGCGCCGGTTCCAGCCGGTATTCGTCGATCAGCCCACCGTGGAGGACACGATCTCGATCCTGCGCGGGCTGCGCGAACGATACGAGATCCATCATGGCGTGCGGATCAAAGACGCTGCGCTGGTGGCCGCCGCCGTGCTCTCGAACCGCTACATCACGGACCGCTTCTTACCGGACAAGGCGATCGACCTCGTCGACGAAGCCGCGGCGAAGCTGCGCACCGAAATCGACTCGGTGCCGAGCGAACTCGACGATTTGCAGCGCCGCATCATGCAGCTCGAGATCGAGCGCGAGGCGCTGCGCAAAGAGACCGACGCATCCAGCAAAGAGCGCCTCGAGAAGATCGAGGGTGAGCTCGCCAACTTGCGGGAAGAAGCCGACGCCTTCAGTGCCCGCTGGCAGGCGGAGAAGCAGGCGCTCGGGCGCCTGCGCGCACTGCGCCAGCAGATCGATGCGACCAAACTGGAGATCGAACAAGCCGAACGGCAGTACGATCTCAACCGGGTCGCCGAACTGCGCTACGGAAAACTCGCCGATCTCGAGCGGCAGCTCGCCGGGCTCGAAGGCGCGGTCGAGACGAACGGCAGCGCGCACCGCCTGGTCAAGGAAGAGGTCGACGAAGAGGACATCGCCGAGGTGGTGAGCCGCTGGACGGGCGTTCCCGTCTCGAAGCTGCTTGAAGGTGAGAAGCAGAAGCTCTTGCATCTCGCCGAGGAACTGCACCGGCGCGTCGTCGGTCAAGACGAAGCGATCGAGGCGGTGAGCGAGGCGGTGTTGCGCGCGCGCGCCGGACTCGCCGATCCGAACCGGCCGATCGGTTCGTTCATCTTCCTGGGGCCGACCGGTGTCGGGAAGACCGAGCTCGCGCGGGCGCTCGCCGCGTTCCTGTTCGACGACGAACGCGCGATGATTCGCATCGACATGTCGGAGTATCGGGAAAAGCATACCGTCGCACGTTTGATCGGCGCCCCGCCGGGATACGTGGGCTACGACGAGGGCGGGCAACTCACCGAAGCCGTCCGCCGCCGGCCATTCTCCGTCGTGCTCTTCGACGAGATCGAGAAAGCGGCGCCGGACGTCTTCAACGTCTTTCTGCAGATTCTCGACGACGGTCGCCTCACCGACGGGCAAGGCCGTACGGTCGACTTCCGCAACACGATCATCATCATGACTTCGAACATCGGCAGCGATCGAATCCTGGGGTTCCGCACCTCGTCGGAGACGGATTACGCGTTGATGCGCGCTACCGTGCTCGACGAGCTCCGCCAGAATTTCCGCCCGGAGTTCCTCAACCGCGTCGACGACCTCGTCGTGTTCCGGGCACTGAGCGAAGAGCAGCTCGAGCAGATCGTCGAAATCCAGCTCGGCCGCCTGCGCGAGCGCCTCTCCGACCGGCACATCACGCTCGAGCTGAGCGCGCAAGCACGCCGCCACCTGGTTCGCTCCGGCTACGATCCGGTATACGGCGCGCGGCCGCTCAAGCGCGCGATCCAACGCGAACTCGAGACGCCGCTGGCGCGCATGATCCTCGCCGGCGAACTCCACGACGGCGACCAGGTGGTCTCCGACTACGATGACCGTGCGGGCGTCCTGACGCTCGCGGTTCGCCCATCGGCCGCGTTGCACGCGGCGACGGTATAGCGCGGCATCCGCCGCGATCGAAAGGGACTTCTCATGGCAGCACCCGTTGTCGGCATCGACCTGGGCACGACGAACTCCGTGATCGCCGTGATGGAAGGCGGGGTGCCCACCGTCATTCCGAACGCGGAAGGAAGCCGCACGACGCCGTCGGTCGTCGCGTTCACCAAGACCGGCGAACGGCTCGTCGGCCAATTGGCGAAGCGTCAGGCGATCGTGAACCCTGAGCGCACGATCGCCTCGATCAAGCGCCACATGGGGACCGACTTCAAAGTCAAGATCGACGGGCGCGATTACACGCCGCAAGAGATCTCGGCGATGATCCTGCAAAAGCTGGTGAACGACGCGTCGACGTATCTGGGCGAGCGGGTGAACAAAGCCGTCGTGACCGTCCCGGCGTACTTCAACGACGCGCAGCGTCAGGCGACCAAGGACGCCGGCCGGATCGCGGGCCTCGAGGTCCTGCGGATCATCAACGAACCGACGGCCGCCGCGCTCGCCTACGGTCTCGACAAGAAGACGCACGAGACGATCCTCGTCTGGGACTTGGGCGGAGGCACGTTCGACGTCTCCGTCCTCGAAGTCGGCGACGGTCTCTTCGAAGTGAAGTCGACGAACGGCGACACCCATCTCGGCGGCGACGACTACGATCAGCGCATCGTGCAGTGGCTCGTCGAATAGTATCGCCGCGAGAACGGATTCGATCTGAGCCCGGACCGCCAGGCGCTGCAGCGACTCACGGAAGCCGCAGAGAAGGCCAAGATCGAACTCTCCAGCGTCGTCCAGACGACCATCAACCTGCCGTTCATCACCGCCGACGCGACGGGCCCGAAGCACCTGGAGTACACGCTCACCCGCGCCAAGTTCGAAGAGCTCACCGCCGATCTCACCGAGCGCTGCATCCAGCCCTTCAAGAACGCGATCGCCGACGCGAAGCTCGATACCGCCAACATCAACGAGGTCATCCTGGTCGGCGGCGCGACGCGCATGCCGGCGATCCAGCAGCTGGTCCGCAAACTGACCGGCAAAGAGCCGAACCAGTCGGTGAATCCGGACGAAGTCGTGGCAATCGGCGCGGCGATTCAAGCCGGCGTGCTCTCCGGCGAGGTACGCGACGTCGTCCTGCTCGACGTCACCCCGCTCTCGCTCGGAATCGAGACGGTCGGCGGCCTCACCCACAAGCTGATCGAACGCAACACCACGATTCCGACGCGCAAGTCGGAGATCTTCACCACCGCCGAGGACGGTCAGACCGCGGTCGACATCCACGTCGTCCAAGGCGAGCGTGAGATGGCGGCCGACAACAAGACGCTCGCGCGCTTCCGGCTCGAAGGGATCCCGCCCGCCCCGCGCGGCGTCCCGCAGATCGAGGTCACCTTCGACATCGATGCCAACGGCATCGTCAACGTCAGCGCGAAAGATCTCGGCACCGGCAAAGAACAGAAGATCGAGATCACCGCAACGACCAATCTCTCCAAAGACGACATCGACCGGATGGTGCGCGACGCTGAGGCGCACGCCGCCGAAGATCGCCGCAAAAGGGAAGAAGCCGAAGTCCGCAACCAGGCGTCGAGCCTCATCTATACGACACAGAAGACGCTCGCAGACGCCGGCGATCGCCTCCTTCCGGCTTTGCGCAGCCAGGTCGAATCGTCGCTCGCGGAACTGCGCCGCATCTCGGAGAACGGAACCGCGGAGCAGCTGAAGAGCGCGGTGGCGCAAGTGCAAGAGGCCGCGAACAAGATGGGCGAGGCCTTGTATCAAGCGTCCGCCGCCGGCGGCGGCAGCGGGTCGCGCGCGGCGGGCGCCTCCAACGGCGCCGGCGCAGGAGCGAGCAGCGGCGGCCCGAGCAGCGGCGGCGAGGACGTGATCGACGCCGAGTTCAAGGAAACCCCGTAGCGGGCGGGCGAGTGGAACGCGAACCGGCCGAAGCGCAGGCCGAATCGGCCCGAGCGCCCGCCGAACCGGAGCCGGCGGAAGATTTTCGCGCGAAGTATCTCTACGCGGTAGCCGAGAACGAAAACACGAAGAAGCGCCTGCAGCGCCGCTCCGACGACGCCGTGCGGGCCGTGAAGAAGCGGGTGCTGGTGAAGTTTCTCCCGGTCTTGGACAATCTCGAACGCGCGCTGCGGTACGAAGACTCGGACGAACTGCGCGCGGGCCTTGCGGCGACGGTGCGCGGCTTCGAGGCGGCGCTCGAAAGCGAAGGCGTGACGCCGGTCCTGACCGCCGGTGCCGGAGCCCACTTCGATCCGAACGTCGCCGAGGCGATCGGGACGCGGCCCGCGCCCGACCTCGCCGACGAGACGGTGCTCGACGAGGTGCAGCGCGGATACCTCGTCGACGACGAACTGCTCCGGCCCGCGCGCGTCCTCGTCTCGAAGAACGCATAGCCTGCCGCGCGATGCCGGTCAGCTACAAGGAGTATTACCAGATTCTCGGCGTTCCGAAGTACACGACCGAAAAAGAGATCAAGGCGGCGTATCGCAAGCTGGCGCGCAAGTGGCATCCCGACGCCAACCCAAACGACGTAGAAGCGGCCGAAGAGAAGTTCAAGGAGATCCAGGAGGCCTACGAGGTCCTCGGCGACCCCGAGAAGCGCAAGAAGTACGACGCGCTGGGACGCGATTGGCAGCGCGCGTCCGATCAGGCCGAACATCAGCAGCCGCACCGCGCGCCGTTCGGCAGCGAGTACGCCGGCGACGGGTTCTCCGACTTCTTCGAGACGTTCTTTTCCGGGGCCGGCCGGCATTCGACCACGTTCACCGACGTGCCGCGCCGCGGAGGCGATCTCGAAGGCTCGATCGAGGTGTCGTTGCGCGACGCGTACGTCGGCGGGACGAAGAGCGTCTCGCTCCAGCTCGACGACGTGTGCCCGACGTGCGGCGGCACCGGTGTGGTGCAGCGGCGCATCTGTCCGACGTGTCACGGCACCGGACGGGTCACCACCACCAAGACGCTCGAGGTGCGCATCCCGCGCGGCGTGCGTGACGGTCAGCGGCTGCGCCTCCTCGGCCAGGGCGGCCGCGGGATGCACGGCGGCCCACCCGGCGATCTCTACCTCACCGTTCACGTGCAGGAGGACCCGACGTTCGAGCGGTTCGGTGACGATCTCAACGTCGAGCTTCCGGTGCGCGCGTACGATCTGGTGCTCGGCGGCGAGGTTCGCGTTCCGACGATGACGGGCGCCGTGCAGATGCGCATCCCGCCGGGAACCCAGAACGAGCAGTTGCTGCGGCTTCCCGGCAAAGGGATGCCCCGGCAAGACGGCGGCTCCGGCGACGAATACGTCCGCGTGATCGCCCGCCTTCCGCAGAACCTCGGCGAGCAGGAACGCACGCTGTTCCGCGAACTCGCCGCGCTGCGGCCCGGCGACCAGCCGTAAAGCGGGGACTCGCTCGGGTCGGGTCCAACGGTGGCGCATGATGTTCCGTCGTGCCGCTTCGCTCCTGCTCGTCCTCTGCTTCTTCCTCCAGTCGCCGGCAGCGTACGCCGCGCCGTCGGTCGTTCTCGCGACGACGACGAGCACGCAGGACACCGGCCTGCTCGACGTGCTCGTTCCCGCGTTCGAGCACGCGTCCGGATACCAGGTCAAAACGATCGCGGTCGGTACGGGCGCCGCCCTCGCGATGGGTGAGCGGGGTGACGCCGACGTGCTGCTCGTGCACGCGCCGAGCGCCGAGGAGGCCTACATGACGAAGGGTCGCGGCCTCGCTCGCGCGCTCGTCATGCACAATGCGTTCATCGTCGTCGGGCCGGCCGCCGATCCCGCTCACGTGCACGGTGCGGCCAGCGCGCAGGCGGCCTTCGCCGCGATCGCACGCGCCGGTGCTCCCTTCGTCTCACGCGCCGACGACTCCGGAACGAACATCAAAGAGCTGGCCCTGTGGAAGGCCGCGGCGGTGACGCCGGCGGCGGCGTGGTACGTGAAAACGGGCAGCGGCATGGCCGACACGCTGCACGTCGCCTCGCAAAAGAATGCGTACGCGTTGACCGACGACGGAACGTTCCTCTCGCAGCGTGCGACGCTCGCCATCGTGCCGCTGGTGGAGGACGTGCGCGACCTGCGCAACATCTATCACGTCATCGTCGTCAAACCGTTGGAAGGCCGGGTCGCGAACGAGCCGGGTGCGCGCGCGTTCGCAGCGTTCGTGACGTCGCCGGCCGGTCAAGGCATCATCGGGACCTACGGCCGCGAGCGGTTCGGCCGGCCGCTGTTCACGCCCGACGCCGGCGCGGAGCGCTGATTTGGTCGGAATCGCGGCGCTGTCGCTCGCGATTTCGGCGGTCGCGACGGTGGTCGCCGCGACCTTCGCGATACCGGGCGCCGTTTGGATCGTGCACGGCGCGTCGCGCTGGAGGATGGTGCTGCTCGCGCTGTTCACCGCGGGCTTGGGACTGCCGCCCGTCGCGGTCGGCCTCGCCGTCGCGTTCGCGTTCTGGCGCAGCGGACCGTTCGGTGTGCTCGACCTGCTCTACACGCCGACGGCGATGGCGGTCGCGCAGACCGTCATCGTCATCCCGCTCGTCGGGACGCTGGCGGTCGTCGCGCTGCGCACGGCCGATACGACGCTCGCATTGCAGCTGGCCGGCCTCGGCGTTCCCACCCGGCAGCGGTTCGGACTGCTCGCGCGAGAGGTCGCACCGGGGCTCGCCGCAGCGCTCCTGGCCGGCTTCGGCCGCGCGCTGGCCGAGGTCGGCGCGGCGCAGATGACCGGCGGAAACATCGAAGGGCAAACGCGCGTGCTGACGACGGACACCATGCTGTCGGTGGGGAAAGGCGAGTTCGGCGCGGCGTTCGCGTCGGTCGCGGTGCTGCTCGGCATCATGGCAGTCGCCGCGGGGGTCGCCATGACGCTGCAGCGCCGATGGGCGTGATCGCGCGCGGTCTCGTAGCGCGGCGCGGAGCGTTCGTCCTCGACGTCGCGACGTTCGCGGCCGACGCGCGCGGTACGGCCGTGCTGGGCCCGAACGGCGCCGGGAAGACGACGCTGCTGCTGGCGCTGCAGGGCTTGATACCGGCGCACGGTGACGTCGAGCGCCCGGCGCGCGCGGCCGCGGTCTTCGCGCGGCCGGCGGTGCTGCGCGGCAGCACGTGGTGGAACGTCGCGGTGATCGCGGCGTCGGTTCTCGGAGGTTCGCCCGCGCAGGCTCGCAACGCCGCGCAGGCGGCGCTGCACGACGTCGGACTCGAAGCGGCGGCGGAGGCCGACGCGCGCACGCTTTCGACCGGCCAGCGGCAGCGCCTTGCGCTGGCGCGCGCGCTCGTCGCCGAGCCGCACGTGCTGCTGCTCGACGAGCCGTTCGCCAACGTCGATGCCGACGCGCGGCCGGCCTTGCGGGCGCTCGTCGCCGCGTACGTCGCGCGGAGCGGATGCGCGCTCGCCATCGCAACCTCGTCGCTCGCGGACGCCGTGTCCTTGTGCGGCGACGCCGTCGTGCTGCGTGAGGGATGTGTGGTGCACGCCGGCCCCGTCGCATCGCTGCGCACGGCGGGAGACGCGTACGTCGAGGCGCTGATCGCCGAGGCTAGCCTGCGAGTCCGCGCTCCGTCCGCATGAGCGAGCTGATGAGTGCCGCGAGGAATTTTCGGTCGGCCGCTTCCGTCGGCTGATCGTCGAACATCAGGTCGTGAAACGCGCGCGCAAAGCACGTGCCGAGCAGGGCCTCGGTGATCACCGCCGGATCGGCATCCGTTGCGATTCTCCCGGCACGTTGTTGGTGCCGCACGTACTTGAGCAGCGGCGGTGAGACGCGCGGTGCGTCGTGTTTGCGCAAGATCAGCGCGCGATATTTCTTGAGCAGGTCCGGCTCGGCAAAAAGTCCGGCGAGAAAGGCCGCGTTCTCGCGATGGAAGCGTAAGAACTCCAGGCACACGTTCAGCAGGACCGCTTGCGGATCGGGGCGTTCCGCAAGCTCGGGCAGGCGCTGCAGGGCTGGAAGTGCGGCGATCAAGCGACGTTCGAACAGTGCGAGAAACAACTCGGCGCGACCCGCGAAATAGCGATACAGCGTGCCTTCCGCGCACCCGACTTCCGTCGTGATCGCGCGTGTGGTCGTCCCGGAGAGCCCTCGTTTGCGCAGCACGCGTTCCGCAGCATCCAGGAACTCATCGCGCCTGTCCATCTTGACATGCCTCTTTTACCGTGCGAGAATGAGCACCTGCTCATAATGAGCAAGTGCTCATGTTCGGGAGAACAGCATGACGACGCCATCGAGCCTGCTCATCGCCGCCCACGTCATCTGCACGACGCTCGGCTATAGCGGGCTGATCGTCGCGAACTTCGCGCTCGCGGTCGTGGCGCGCCGGCAGGAGGCGCAGTCGACGGCCGCCGCGTTCGGGGCCGTCGTCACGATCGAACGTCTTTTCGGTCCGCTGCTCGGCGTCGGCGTGCTGCTCGGGATCGCAACCCTCGTTGCGTTGCACCTGCCCGGATCCGCACCGTGGCTCATCGTGACCTACGTCGTCATCGTGGTCGGACTCGCGCTTCAGGGTGCCGTCGCGGTCCCATTCCATTTGCGCCATCTGCGAGCCGCAGAGACGGGCGCTACGTTCGCGGGCGAAGACGCGGCGCGCACAGCGACGTGGATCGCGATCGCCTTCGCCGCAATGTTCGTCTTGCTCGTGACGCTGATGGTCGCGCGGCCGTATGCGATCTAGAAGCGGGCGCGAAATGTCGCTCAGCCTTGGCCGAGGTTGATCCGGGCCCAGAGCGCGGTTTCGTCGGCCGCTAGGCGCGCGCCGCGCACCATGTGGCGCAACCGCCGGCCGGCGGTGAATCCGCGCGCGATCAAGAGCCGCGCCGCAGCCGGCTGCTGCGTCGGGACGCAGACGCGCAGCGCGACGTCGGGCCGCGCCGCGAGTGCCGCGTCGAGCAGCTCCCCAGCGCGTACGGCGTCGCTCGCGATGAGGGGGCCGATCGTCTCCGGCTGCGCGACCGCGTAGGAGCCGTCGTCGCCCGCGATGACGTGGTTGTCGGGGCATTCGAACAGCGGCTCGAGCACGGATCGGCGATCGGCGCCGAACGCCACGCGGTCTCGCGCGAGCATTGCGCTGCGCTGGGCTTCGGTCGCGGGAGGCGGCGCGACGGACGTGCTCCCGGGTGTCGCGGGGCGGGTGAACACGACGGTCTCGCCGTCGTCGACGAACCCCGCGCGCGCGTAGAGCGGCTCGCCCGCCGGGGTCGCATCGAGGTGCAGCGAGTCGATGCCGCACTCGTCCGACCAGGAGATGAGCGCCTCGAGCAACGCGCGCCCGATGCCGCGGCCTTGCGCGCGCGGGTCGACACCCATGAAAGAAACGTAGGCCGCGTTGCGGTAGTCGATCCCGAACACGCACCCCAGCGGCGCGTCGCCCTCGGCGGCGACGAACGTCGCGACCGCCGGAGTGTCCAAGTACGAGCGCAAGCGCGCCGCGTGTGACTGTTCGAAGCCGTATGCCGCGCGCAGCGCGAGGTCGAGCGGCTCGATGTCCGTCGCTTCCAGAAGCCGAGTCGTAAGCCGGTCGCGCCGTCCGATGCCGTGCGTCATCACCCACCAGCGTTCGCTGGCGGCGGCGCTCGTCCGTCCGATGGCCGCGGTCACGTTCGAGCCGCCGCTCGTTCGCGCCGCAGCAGGAAGGGCAGCGGGATCGAGACCGCCGCGACGATGGCGATCAAGCGGATCGCGTCGGCGTACGACATCACCGCTGCTTGCTGGCCGACGAGCTGCGCCAGCGCGTTCAGTCCGAGTCCCGCGTGGCGTGCCACGAACTCCGCGACGGGGGGATTGCTCAGCACGGTCGCGTCGCGCAGCGCGTCCTGATGGAGCGCGAACGCACGGTCCGCAAACGTGACGACGCCCGCCGTCGCGACCGAGCCGCCGATCTGTTGCGCCAGCCGCACGATCGCCAGTGACGGCGGGACGGCTGCGGGATCGAGCGCGCGCAGCAGCGATACCTGCAGCGGAACGAAGATCAACGCCAAGCCGATGCCGCCGAGGATCTGCGTCGGCACTTGCGATTCGAAGCTCGCTGTCGTCGTCATGACGCCGGCTTGCAGCCACGAGGCGATCGCGTAGAGCGCCAGCCCGGCCGCCGTCGCGGCGCGCAGGTCGAGGCGCGGGCGCGAGACGATCCAAGCGGTGAGCGGGAAGAGCGCGAGGATCGTGCCGGCGCGCGTCATCACCATGATCCCCGAGAGCGTCGTCGTGTAGCCGAGCGAACTCTGCGAGTACTGCGGTTGGATCACGAAGACACCGTAGAGGCCGAAGCCCACCGCGAAGCTCACCAGCGCACCGGCCCAAACGGTGCGGTTTCCCAAGACGCGCAGCGCGACGGCCGGCGTGCGCGTCCCGCGCAGCTCCCACAGCGCGAAAAGGGCCAGGCCGACGACGGCGACGGCCGCGATGACGCGGATGCCGTCGTCGGCGAACCAATCGTGACGCTCACCCTCTTCGAGCACGTACTGAAACGCGCCGAGCCCGACGGCGAGCAACGCGATGCCGGGCACGTCGACCGGCGCGCGCGGCTCCCCGACCGGATTGCGAACGTAGCGCAGCACGAGCAGCGTGGCGATCAGCCCCGGAATGAGATTGATGAAGAAGACCCAGCGCCACGAGAGCGCGTCGGTCAAGACGCCGCCGAGCGTCGGCCCGATGGTCGGCCCGATCGTGGCGGCGAGCCCGAAGAGCGCTTGGCTCAAGCCGAGCTTCGCCGGCGGAAACGCATCGCGAATGATCTGCTGTGCCGGTACCATCAAGCCGCCGCCGAACGCCCCTTGCACGAAACGGAACGCGATCTCCGTCGGCACGTCGGTCGCGATGCCGCACAGCAGTGAGGAGAGCGTGAAGCCGGCGATCGAAATCGCGAAGTATTGTTTGCGGCCGAGCAGCGACGAGAGCCACGGCGAGAGCGGGATGATGATGACGTTGGCGATGATGTAGGCGGTGATGAACCAGGTGCCTTCGTCGATCGACGCGCCGAGGTTTCCGTCGATCGTCGGCAGCGAGACGTTCACGATCGTCGTGTCCGCCAATTGCAGAACGGCCGCCAGCATCACCGCCGAGACGACGACGACGCGGCGGAGTCCGTACTCAGCGGTCATTTCCGCCTCGCTTGCGGAAAGCAAGTGACCATGGGGAGATATATACCTCAGTGACTTGCCAAAAGCAAGCCACTGTGCTACGTTCGGTCACGGGAGAATGGCAAAAGTCGATCTTAGCGCGATGCCCTGTTCCATCGCCCGCTCGCTCGACGTGATCGGCGAGGGGTGGACGATTTTGGTGTTGCGCGACGTGTTCCGCGGCATCCGGCGCTTCGATGAACTGCAGCGGGACCTCGGGATCGCGACGAACGTGCTGACCGCGCGGCTGAAGCGGCTCACCGACGAAGGCCTGCTGGAGCGGCGGCGCTACGAGCAGCGGCCGCCGCGCTACGAGTACCACCTCACCGCGAAGGGACGCGATCTGTACCCGGTGCTCATCGCGCTCATCAGGTGGGGCGACAAGTACCTCGCCGGCCCGAGCGGTCCGCCGCTCGTGCTGATCCACGAGGCGTGCGGAAAGCCGACGGTCCCGATTCTCGTGTGTCCGGAGTGCGGCGAGACGGTAGGCCCGGGCGCCTTACGCTCTCTTGCGCGGAAGGACGAACGCGCTCAGCGCGCCGGCTGAGCGTACGATTGGCGCAACCCGGCGCGTCGGCTACGCGTTTCCGATCGTCTTGCCTCCGTCGATCTGGATGACCGCGCCGGTGATGAAGTTCGCCGCCGGCGAACAGAGCCACGCGACCGTCTGGGCAACCTCGCGGGGATCGCCGAGACGCCTCAGCGGAATCGCTCGCAACATGGCCGCGCGCTTCTCGTCGGGAATGTTCTCTAGGCGATGCGTTTGAATGGGCCCAGGGGCTAGCACGTTCACACGAACGTTCGAGCCGCCGTAGTCGAGCGCCGCCGTCTTTGTCAAGCCGATAACACCATGCTTTGCGGCGCAATACGCTCCCATGCCGGGCGCCGCCTGAATGCCCGCACAGGAAGACATATTCACGATGGCCCCTCCGCCGCTTCTCGACATGGCTTGAATCTCACGGCGCATGCAGAGGAACGTGCTGCGCATATTTCCACGTACCGCTGCATCGAAATCATCGTCGGAGAGGTCCGCTAGGGGTTTCGGCATGTGCCCGCCACCGGCGTTGTTGAACGCGGCATCTACGCGGCCATAGATGCGAAGGGTTTCTTCAACAAGGCGATCGACCTCGGCCGCATCGGTGACGTCGGTCGGAACCGCCGTTGCCGTACCTCCGGCGGATATGATTTCGCCGACGACGCGTGCGAGGCCGCTTTCGGTACGCGCGGCAAGCACGACGCGCGATCCGGATTCACCGAAAAACCGCGCAGCCGCCTCACCGATGCCCCGGCTTGCGCCGGTGACGATCACAACTTTGTGTTGTAGTCGATAGTCTTGCACTACGGTGTCACCGCCATATGAGAGCTGAAAATGAGCAGGTGCTCATGTTTCGACGTTTGAAGGTGTTCCGTCGAGTGAAGATCGACCAAAAGCACGCGAACCGCTCATCGGCAACCGAGCGCGAGCTGCAGCGCTTCGAGATCAGCATAGCCGGATCAACGCCGAGTGCCGACGATGAGTAGCCCGCCGCCGCTCGCTCGCGCTTTGCGCAGCGGGCTGTTGTTCCGCCAGCCTTCGCTGGGCGCGGCGGCGCTGCCGGAGTCCCTCTTCGTCGAGACGGCGGTGCGCTGCGACACCGCGGATCGCGCCTATCGCTCCGCGATCGAGGACGTGCTCGCTGCCGCGGACGCACGCGAGGTGCTGGGGACGATGAGCGCGTTCCGGGCGCACGTGCGCGACATCCGGGCCGCCGCTCGGACCGAGATCGGAACGCTGGTCGCACGCGTCGCCGGAGCGCCGCCCGACTTCGATCCGCTCGACGTCGTCGCGCCGAGGATCGAGGGACTCTCCCACGTCGATGGCGTACGCTTGGCCGACCTGTGCGATCGCGCGCGGCTGCGGGTCGATGCGCTGCGCGCCGAAGCGAACGCGCGCATCGCGCCGCATCTTTCGGAGGGGGCACGGGAAGCGCTGGCCGCCGCGAAGCGCGCGCGAATCGACGCGTTCACCGGCGCGGTGCACGCGCAGCTGGCGCCGCTCTCCGCATCCCTGGAACGCTTCTCACCGACCGTCGAAGCGCTGGCGATGCTCGCCGACGGGTGGTACTGACCGGATCACTCCGCGTTGGTGAGGACCATCCGGAAGCGGGCCGCGCCGCTCATCATTCGCCCGTAGGCTTCCTGCGCGCGGGCTGACGGCATCGTCTCGATCATTGGACGCACGCCGCTCAGGATGATGAGCTTCACGTCGACGCCGAGGCCGCCGATCTCGCCGGACTCATTGCCGCTCCGCTCGCCACCGTCGCGAGGATCACTCGCGCGCCGCCGCGTTCGTTGAGCTTTGCGCGACGTCTTCGGTCGCGCTGTCGATGTACGCGGTCGCGCCGAGTTTGTGCGCGAGCGGTTCCTTGTCTCGCGTACTGCACGCCGAGGTGTCCCAGTCCTCCGATTCCCAGCACCGCGACGAGGTCGCCGGCTCGAGCGCCGCTGTGTCGCAGCGCGTTGTACGTCGTGACCCCCGCGCAGAGCAGCGGCGCCGCCTCTTCGAACGTCAGCTCGTCCGGAATGGGCGCCAAGACGTTCGCCGGCGCGATCATGTACTCGGCGTACCCGCCGTCGTAGGAGATCCCCGGGATCTCAGGTTGCGGCAAGTGATGAAATCGCCGTGCATGCACGACTGGCAGGTACCGTCGTGCCCGCCGTGCCATCCGACACCGCTGCGGCTCATCAACGATACGAGCACCGATGCCGACGGGCGTCCGTTCTCGAGCCGCTCGCTGCGCGAGTGCCTGGACGCCGGCGCGGAGCGATTTGGATGGAGCCGGCGCGACCCGCGGCCCGCATCGATGCGGGACGGACGCCTGCTGGTCGGCCTCGGAATGGCCGCCGCAACGTACCCGACCCATCGCAGCGCGGCCGGCGCCCTCGTCCAGCTCCGTGCCGACGGCACCGCGGTAGTGCGCAGCTCCGGCGTGGACATCGGTACCGGCGCGTACACGGTGTTCACGCAGGTCGCGGCCGAAGGGTTGGGGCTGCCGGTGGAGCGTGTCAGCATGGAACTCGGCGACAGCACGTATCCGAACGCGCCCAACGCGGGCGGTTCGCAGTTGACCGCGAGCGCCGGATCGGCGATCAAACTTGCCGCCCTCGACGCCCGCGCCAAACTCCTCGCGCTCGCCGGCGGCGACGCGGCGGCGGTGCGCGGCGGACCCGAGACGATCGCCGCGCTCATGCGGCGCGCCGGAGTCACGACCATCGAGGGGACCAGCGACGCGAAGCCGGGTGAGCAGCAGACGACGTTCGCGCAACACGCGTTCGGCGCGCAGTTCGCCGAGGTTCGCGTCGATCCCGATCTCGGGACCGTGCGCGTCGCACGCTTCGTCAACGCGTTCGCCTGCGGCCGCATTCTCAACGAGAAGACGGCCAAGAGCCAGTACTTGGGGGGCGCCGTCTGGGGGATCGGCATGGCGCTCCTGGAGCATACCCGGTTCGACGAGCGTTCGGGACGCATCATGAACGCGAACCTCGCCGAGTATCTCGTGCCGGTGAACGCCGACGTCCCCGCGATCGAGTCGATCATCGTGCCCGAGGACGACCCGCGCGTGAACGAGCTCGGCGTGAAGGGGATCGGCGAGATCGGAATCGTCGGCGCGGCCGCGGCGATTGCGAACGCCGTCTACCACGCGACCGGCAAGCGCGTGCGCGACTTGCCGATCACGCCGGAGAAGCTGCTGGGCTAGCTACTCACCACTGGGCCGTTCACCCAGCGTCGCGACGCGCACCGTGCGGCGATCCCCGTTCGAACCGCTGACCGCGATCAGCGTGCCGTCGGGTGCGATGGCAAGGCTGGCGGCGAGCAGCGGTTCGTCGGCGTACCGCCGCACCGTCGCGTGCACCGCTTGGGAACCATGGAGCCGTTCGCGCAACCGCTCGACGATGACGTAGAGCACCGGAACGACGATCAGGTTGAGCAGCGTCGAGAGGATCATTCCGCCGAAGAGCGCGGTGCCGAGCGAGTTGCGGCTCGCGCTCCCCGCGCCGGTCGCCGTGACGAGCGGGACGATCCCGAACACGAACGCGAGCGACGTCATCAAGATCGGACGCAGCCGCGTGCGCGCAGCCTGCTGCACCGCTTCGGCTGCGTCGCGGCCGCTGGCGCGCAGCTGGTTCGCGAACTCGACGATCAGGATCGCGTTCTTGCTCGCAAGCCCGATCAGCATGACGAACCCGATCTGCACGAACACGTCGCTCGGAAGGTGGCGGAGGTTCACCGCCCACAGCGCGCCCAAGATCGCGAGCGGAACGGCGAGCAGGATCACGAGCGGGTCGAGGAAGCTCTCGTACTGCGCGGCGAGCACGAGGAACACCATGAAGATCCCCAGCCCGAAGATCAGCGCGGCGGCGCTGCCTCCTTCGATCTGATCGAGCGTCAACCCGGTCCACTCGAAGCGCGTTCCGGCCGGGAGATGGTCGGCCGCGAGTCGCTCCATCGCGGCGATCGCGTCGCCCGAGCCGACACCCGGCTTGGGTTGGCCGTCGATCTCGATCGAACGGAACAGATCGTAGTGCGTGATCGTCGGCGGCGTCTTCGCGTTCGTCACGTGGACGAGCGAACTGAGCGGCACCATTCCGCCGCCGCTCGAGCGCACGTACGCCGAAGCGAGATCGTCCGGCCGCGACCGAAATTGCTGGTCCGCCTGCACGTAGACGCGGTACGACCGGTTGAGGTAGTCGAAATCGTTGACGTACTGGGAGCCGAAGTACGCCTGCATCGTGCCGAAGACGTTGTCGATCGGAACGTGCAGCGCTTGGATCTTCTCACGATCGACTTCGAGCGCAAGGCGGGGCGAGTCGGCGCGGAACGTCGTGAACACCGCGTTGAGCGCGGGATCGGTGTTCGCCGGGCCGAGGAGTCCGTAGGTGCTTGCCGTCAGCGCCGGAATCCCGACGTTTGCGGTATCGAGCACCTCGAACTGAAAACCGCCGAAGTTTCCGACCCCTTGGATCGCAGGCGGGTTGAAGATGTACGCCTGTCCGCCGGGCACGCCGAAGTAGAGCGGCTGCAAGCGCTGGATGATCGACTCGTACGTATGCGCTTGGCCGGCCCGCTCGCCCCAGGGACGCAGCGGCAAGAAGATCAGCGAGTGGTTGGACGCGGGGCCGAAGAAGTTGTAGCCGTCGATCTGGAACGTCCCCTCGATCTCCGGCGCGTTGGCGCGCGCGATCGCTGCGATGCGGTCGGCGAAGCGCCGTTCCCCTTCGATCGAGGTCCCCTCCGGCGTCTGGATCATCGTGACGAGATAGCCCTGGTCCTCGTCGGGGATGAAGCCGGTCGTCGTCGTTTTGAACGTATACGCCGTCAGCGCCAGGGCGGCGACGAAGACGCCCACGACCACGAACCGCCACGCGACGATGTGCGGCAGCACGCGCCGATACAGCCGCCGCACCGATTCGATCGCCGCGTCCACCGGCAACAGGAAGCCCGGCGTCGCGCCGACGGGGCGTGAGAGCAGAAGGGCCGAGAGCGTCGGCGTGAGGGTGAGCGCGATGAAGAGTGAGATCGAGATCGATGCCGCGATCGTCAGCGCGAACTGTTTGTAGAGCAGCCCCGTCGATCCCGGGAAGAACGCGACCGGCACGAACACGGCCAGCAGCACGAGCGACGTTGCGATGACGGCGCCGGTGATCTCGCGCATCGCCGCCTCGGCGCCCTCGAACGCCCCCATCTTCTTTTCTTGCACGAAGCGCGCAATGTTCTCGATGACGACGATCGCATCGTCGACGACCAGCCCGGTCGCTAGGGTGAGACCGAAGAGGGTGAGCGTATTGATCGAGAAGCCGAGCGCCTTCATCAACGCAAACGTGCCGACCAGCGAGATCGGGATCGTCATCAGCGGGATCAGCGTCATCCGCCAGTTCTGCAGGAAGAGGAAGATGACCAGGACCACCAGCGCGATCGACACCGCCAGCGTGATCGTGACTTCCTTGATCGACTCGGTCACGAAGAGCGTCGGGTCGAACGGGATCACGTAGTGCACGCCGGGAGGAAAGGTCTTCGAGAGCTCGTCGAGCTGCGCGCGCACGGCTTTCGCGCTCTCGAGCGCGTTCGCGTCGGGCTGCTGCGTGACGCCCATGCCGATCGTCACGGCTCCGTTCCAGTTGGTGAACGTCGAGTAGTCCTCCGCCCCGAGCTCTACGCGGCCGACGTCGCGGACCCGGACGGCGCCTCCGTCCGGGTCGGAGCGCAGCACGACGTTGCGAAACTGCTCCGGACTGCCGAGCCGCCCGCTCGCGCTCAAGCCAATCTGAAACGGCTGCGTTTTGCTGGTCGGCGATGCGCCCAGGGCTCCGGCAGCGACCTGGACGTTCTGGGCGCTCAACGCCGCGACGACGTCCGGCGCGGTGAGGTTGTTCTGCGCGAGCCGGTGCGGGTCGAGCCACAGCCGCATCGCATACTTGCGGCTGCCGAAGAGTAAGACGTTGCCGACGCCCTTGACGCGTTTGATCGCGTCCAGGACGTGGATCTCGGTGAAGTTGCTGAGCCAGCCGTAATCGTACTGGGGGTTCTCCGAGACCATGCCGATGCCCAGGATGAACGCCGAGCTGCTCTTCTCGACGACGACTCCGGTGCGCTGCACCTCGGCAGGGAGCCGGCCGGTCGCGCTGAGGACGGCGTTCTGCACGTCGGCCTGCGCGAGATCGATGTTTTTCGTGAGATCGAACGTCGCCGTGATCGTGACGGAACCGTCGGCATTGCTGCTCGAGGTGATGTACCGCAGGCCTGCGACGCCGTTCACCGCTTCTTCGAGCGGCGTCGTGACCGACGCCTCGACGGTGGCCGCGTCGGCGCCCAGGTACTGCGCGGTCACAGTGATGACCGGCGGCGCGATCTTCGGATATTGGGAGATCGGGAGCGTCGGAATCGCGACGAGTCCGGCGGTGAAGATGATGAGCGAGCACACTGCCGCGAAGATCGGGCGGCGCAAGAAGAAGCCGATCATGCCGCCGCCTCCTCGCGAAGCGCCGCACGCAGCGCGGTCCGTCCGCGACGCAGCCGTGTCCGTACCGTGCTCGCCGGTACGCCCTCGCGGGCGGCGATCGCACGCGTCGTGAGACCGTCGACGTCGTGCAGCATCACCGCTCTCCGCTGCGCTTGCGGCAGTCCCGCGAGCGCGGAGCGGATGGTTCGCGACCGTTCGCGATCGAGCACCGCTGCTTCGGATGGGGGCGCGACGCCCTCCCCAGGCGCCTCGGCGACCGCGACTGACCGCCGCCCACCCGCAGCGATGTCGAGCGAAACGCGCAATACGATGCGCAAGAACCAGGGCGGGCCTCCGCCCGGTCGCAGCGACGCGCGGTAGCGCAGCGCTCGAACCGACGCTTCCTGGACCGCGTCCTCGGCGTCGGCGCGCGTGCGCACGACCTGCAAAGCACGCCGCATCGCGGCCGCCCGCACTCCGGGATCTTCCAGAAAAGACAACTCCGAAGAGCCCTCTTCCCCGTTACGGATCGTCAGTAGTGACGACGGTCGCGTAGGCAGATGATGCCGGGGAGCGCGATTGCGTTCGATTGTGTTCGGGGTGATAGAAAGCTGCATTGGTCACCATCGCGGATTGTCAGTGCTACTGACGGTCTATCACACTGATCGCCGACGTAGGGTTGCGGCAGGCTGCGATAAGGTAAATGCGCGGCGGCCGGGAAGAATGCACGTATGGCACAGCGCCGGACGCAGGCGGCTCAGGAACGCTGCCGAGCCGAGGGGTACCCCGAGGCGCTGATCGCGTGCCCCGACTTCGTCCTCTCGACGCTCGCCGTTTCGGTCACGCATCTCGTCGAAACGGCGATCGAGCCGCTCGGCTTGCGCATGCGACACTATCGTTTCTTACGGATGCTGCTGCAGGGGGGGCCTCAGCGGCAGAGTGCGGTCGGGGCGGCGCTCGGGATCGACCGCACGTCGGTCGTTGCGCTGATCGACGAGCTCGAAGCCGGCAACTTGGTGCGCCGTGAGCGCGACCCGGACGATCGCCGCGCGTACGTGGTCGTGCTGACGGCCAAGGGGCGTCGCGCAGCGCAGCGAGCGGTCGAGAGCGTTTCGGTCGCCGAAGCGGCGATGTTCGGACCGCTCACCGCGACGGAAAAGGGCGACTTGCAGATCCTCGCGACCCGCCTGCTCGCCGAACGTGGGCCGATCGCCGACCGCCACCGCGAAGAGGCGCTCTCTCTGCGCGAGCGCGGGGCCGCCCCGCCCCGCGCGCAGCGGATGAAGCGCGTCTAGCCGGACGCGATCATACGGTTGCGGTCTGCCGGCGCAGCTCCGCGCCGAGCTGATCGAGCAGCTCGCCGCAACCGTGTTCGCGGTCTTTCGGCTGGTCCAGGCTATCCAGGAAGGCGCCCTGTTCGGTGTACGTGAGCCGTGTGCCGGCGCCCGCCGGCTGCAGCTCCAGGGTCGCAACCGAGATCGAGATGCGCGTCCGGTCGAGGTCCATCGTGTAGGTGCTGACGATGCGTTGGTCCGGGACGATTTCTTCGTACCGGGCCTCGTACGTGTAGACCGGGCCGCCCGGCGGGCCGCCGAGGTTCCGCTCTCGTCCACCGACCCGGAAGTCTAGCTCGTACTTGGCGTTTGCGTCCGTGGGGTCGCCGAACCAGCGGGCCTTGACCGCAGGATCGGAGCAAGCGGCAAACACACGCGCGGGCGATGCGTCGTACGTGCGCTCGATCACGAACGTGGCGTGTGCGGTAGATCGTTGAGGCATCCTGATCTCCTGAGTCTCGGCGGCTCGTCGGCCGTCCGCAGGGCTGCTTTTTGGTTAAGTACGTACTTAACTATCACGTCCGCCCCGGCGCTGTCAATCGCGTTTCATACGCGTGCAAGGGTGCGGCGCGGGCGAGACGCGGATCGTCCGAAAGGCTCGACCGAATGACCGGTCCCGCAGGACGCGCGCAGCTGGTACGATGACGCACGACTTCCTCGTCGACCCCGCCCGGCAGCGCTGCGCGCTCCCATGTTCGACTTCAGTGCGGGCGACCATTCACACGGAAAAAGAACACTTGTGAACGCGGAACTCAGCGTCGATCCCAGGACGGTACTTCGGCGCACGCCTTGGTACCGAGGCCGCGTTCGCGGTCGGCGGCCTGACGTGTTTCATTCACTCGGCTTCGCATTGCGGCATCAGCGAGGTCGATGTACTCTTACCGCGACACGCCGTCGTCTTCGTGCTGGAAGGCCAAGCCGAGCTCGTGCTGGAGGAGTCCTGGGATGGCCTGCGCCGCGAGTCGCGTCGCTCGCACGGCATCGATCACTGGGTGTTCCCCAGAGGGTTCGACAGGCTTGGGTATCCCTTACGTCACTGGGAGACCCATGCGTATGGCACACTCACGATCTATAGTCGTTTCGATGAGGCTTGCGCACCGCGTTCGGCTTGATCCGAGTCCGGCGCAACAGGAGTACTTCCGCCGCGCCTATGGTGTCGCGCGATTCGCCTACAACTGGGCGTTGGCGGAGTGGCAGCGGCAGTACGCCGACGGCCAGAAGCCCTCGGATGCCGCGCTGCGCAGACAACTCAACGCGCTCAAGGACAAGCGGTTTCCCTGGATGCGCGAGGTGACCAAGAATGCACCGCAGCAGGGAGTCAAGAACCTCGGCCTCGCCTACGCCAACTTCTTCGGGGATCTCAAGAAGTACCGACGCAACGAGCTTCCTTGGAAGCGTGTGAGGGTCCCGACGTTCAAGATACGGTGTCGCTTGTCAAGTGGTCGAGTAGGACGGATCAAAGGGCCGCCCGGATTTAAGAACACCGTAGGCGAGGGTAAGCAGCTTACGCATCGCGGCTGCAATGATGCTCATGTTGGCTTTTCCACGGTCGCGCAGGCGATCGGTGAAGCGTTTGATTACGGGGTTCCATTGAATAGCCGTGATCGCCGGGAGGTACAGGGCGTGGCGAAGCTGTGCATTGCCCGTCTTAGACAGACGGCTGCGCCATTGAATCGAGCCGGACTGGTAATGACGCGGCGAGAGTCCGGCGAAAGCGGCGACCGCCTCGACATCGCGAAACTCAGCAATGTCGGGCATTTCGCCAAGGATGCGAGCCGCTGTTGTCTTCGCGATTCCGGGTATCGACGTCAAAAGAGCGCGTTGTTTTCGCAGCGGTGGGTGGTCCTTAAAGAGCTGCTCGATTTCGCGGTTGATCCGTTGGATTTCAGCACTCAAGCGTTCAATCATGGATTCGATGGAGACCCGAACCGCCTGCGTTACGGTCGGTTCTTGAAGACGAGTTTGTTCTTTAGCACGCATCCGCGTAAGGCCCTCGTATCGCCGCACAAGGCCTTGCAATGCAAGGATTTCCGGCGCGGGTGGGATCCACTGATCAGGTGCATGCATGCGGCAGAAGCGGGCGATCATCGCCGCGTCCACCGCATCGGTCTTCGTGCGAAGCATCTCACTCTGGGCAAACGCCTTGATCCGACTGGCATTCACGATGCTGACTACGTGGCCAGCCTGATGCAATGCCGTCGCAACTCGTTCGCTCCAGCCGCCAGTAGCTTCGAGACACGCATGGACGCGTTCCACCTTGCGGTTCTTCAACCACTTGAGCAACTGAGCGATGCCAGTTGCAGAATTCGGTACGCTCTTCAATGATGATGTCTTGTCTTGAAGGAGTACCGTGTGTAGGTCCTTCTTGCCAACATCGATGCCGAGAATGTCCAAAGACTCGCTCCTTAAAAAAGCCGCCATCTCTCTTCGACCATCCTGATCCATACAGGCTCTGAGGCCTACGATACGGTCCGATCTCGCGAGACGGCTGAGCGTGGGCCGGTCATCAATCTTGAAAGCGAGCTCGATGCCCAAGAAAAAGGTGGATGTCCCGGCCCACCGGGTCGACACGTCATTGGACGCGACCCTCCGAAGACATATCAGAAAAAGGGCTGTCACGACCGGTTCCGGGCGGATAACGGTCCTGATAAGCACCATCCCGATGCCGTGCGCACCGATCGCAAGTGCGTGCGGCTCCCGATCGTTGGATGGGTGGCGATGCGCGAGGAAGTGCGCTTCGCCGGGCGGATTCTCTCGGCAACGATTTCGCGAGCGGCTGATGGCTGGTATGCGAGCTTCGCGATCGAGATGGAGTACCAGCCTGACCCGCGCAGCGATGACACGGTGATCGGTGTCGATCTCGGGATCACCGCGCTCGCGACGCTCAGCGACGGTTCGAAAGTATTCGCTCCCAAGCCGCTACGGAGGTATCTCCAGAAACTGAAACGGCTTTCTCGTTCGCTCACTCGCAAGCAGCGCTGTTCGCGTCATCGTGCCAAGGCGAAAACCAAGCTCGCACGACTGCACCGGCGGATCGCCGACATTCGCACCGATGTGCTGCACAAGCTCACGACGAGCCTCACGCGCTATCGCACCATCGTCATCGAAGACCTCAACGTTTCCGGCATGCTCGCGAACCGGACTCTTGCCCGTGCGATTGCCGATGCTGGGTTCTTCGAGTTTCGACGGAAATTGCAATACAAAGCCGAGATGGCCGGCTCGACGGTCGTCGTCGTCGACCGATGGTTTCCGTCCTCGAAGCTCTGCTCGGCATGTGGAGCGAAGAACGGCGCTCTTACGCTCAGTGAGCGCATTTGGACGTGCGCATCGTGCGGCACTTCCCACGACCGCGATGTCAACGCGGCGCGCAATCTCGCACGATATGCGGGGAGTTCACCCGCGTCAGCCTGTGGAGCCGAAGGCACTGGCCGCGAAGATGACTTCGCGGTGAAACCGGCGGCGTAGAAGCAGGAAGAAATGCCTGGAATACGTGTCCATGCAAATCAGAACGGCAACGATATACCGCAACGATGAAGGCCCGTACTTCACAGCGATATATGTTCTGCGAACTGGAGCATCCCATATTCGCTCGCGTGCTCGGTGACGGTCTCGGCGACTTCGATCTCGGCTTCTTCGCAACCGCCGGCGTGACGATAGCGTTCTTCCTTGCCGACGCTGCACGATCTTCTCGAGCAGGTCGTCGTTCTCCACCTTCTCGCGTCGCAGGCCTACCGCGATGTGGGTCCGTCGAACCTCGCGCAGTTCGTGAAGGTCGTCGAACAGTCGCTCACCCTGGTGGCGGCATTCGGGCTCGCCGCGGGTGCCGTATGGCGACTGCCTCTAGCGATTCCGCTGGTGTGCTGGTACGGCGCTACCCTCATCGCCTTGCTCGTCCTCGTGCCGCTTTTTTGGCCGCATACGACAGCGCTCGTTCCACCCATGGTGTGCATGGCGGCTCTGTCGGCGGCCGGCTTCCGTCTGGAGGTGTCCGGTGCGAAGGTTGTTGCGCTGATCGGTGCGCTCGCGGTGGCTCTGGTTACCTTGCGTGGATTCAAGACCGAAATGCAGTACTACGCCGCTGCGCCTTTCGTTCGTGCGATGACCAGTCGGCCACAGGAAGAGGCCCTGGCGGTTCGGGACTTGAGAATATACACGCGAGAAGGCGATGAGGTCGTGACCGATGCGCAATATCTTGCGGCAAAGGCCGATCGCGACACGCCGCCGCTACTCGTGGACAGCTCGTTCGTTCGCATCAAGACCGGCTCGCTACGGAGCGCCGATCTCATCGCCGCGACGTTCGGGGTGAGGGCCGTCCTGTTCTACACCGGGCGGCTTGCCTCAGTTGTCGCGTATCGGCGTTGGACCGCTCAGCACTTCCGTCGCGTACGGACCTACGGCCCGGATCGCGCGTTGTGGATTCGCGTTTAGAGCACCGGCGTGGGTGTCGGCGTCGGCGTCGGTTTTCGGAGTCGCTTCAAGAGCGGACTTCCGGGTTCCGGCGTCGGTCTGGGGGTCGCGGTCGGCGTCGGCGTCGGCGCCGGAGTCGGGGTAGCGGTCGGCGTCGGAGCCGGCGTCGGGGTGGGTGTCGGCGAGGGGGACGGCGTCTCGGTGGGCATCGGCGCCGGCAGCGGGGATCGCCGCCACACGGGGATTGATGACGTCGCCGGATCTTCTCCGCTGATCGAAAATGTCGCGACGTACGGTGCGGAGAGCGGCTTCCCGTTCTTCGTCGCCGGCGCGTACGTCGACGACGCGGCAATCTCGAGTGCCGCCGCTGCGAGGCGGCGATCGGTGACGGACACGATCGAGGCTTCCTCGGGGCTTCCGTCCGCTGCGATCGTCACGCGGACGCGTGCAACGCCGCCGTGACCGATCGCGAGACTCGAAGTACCGCGGGTCAGCAGGCGGGGCGGCACGTCGGGTACGGGTGCCGGCGTTCCGCGCGGCGACGCCGACTCGCTCGGCGCTGCGTGCGGTGAAGGCGATGCAGCTCGGGGTTCGGGGGTCGGCCGCGAGGTCGCGGTCGGGGACGCGTGGCCGCCCGAAAGCGCGCCGTTGACGGCGGCAGCTATGCGGCGTATTTCCCCGTAGTCGTCACCGGGAATAGCAGCGATCTCTTTGCGTCCGGAATCGCAACTTGCCGTGCGGTTCGGCTTCAGGCGGATGAGGAAGTAGACCTGACCGCCGTTGACGTACGCCGAGGTCTGCTGCACGTCGCTCGATGCGGCGCGACAGGACGCGATGATGATCTGTCGACCTTGGAGTGGGGCGGTGTAGGACCACGAGATCTCATTGGCGGCGACGTCGACGGTCGCTTGCGCGTTCACCGGGGGCTCGTTCGCAACGTGCAAAACGTGATACCAACGCCACGTTTGGGCGAGGGCCGCGTCGGCCGTCACGAGCATCACACCGAGGACGACGGGAACGATCCGGCAGATGAGATGCAACGGCTGACGCGACACCGGCCGGTATCCGTCACAACCGTAGATCCTTCCCGCCAGCGTTGCATTCCAGGTATGCGTCGGCGCGCTTGCCCGTTCGCACGAATGTCCCCTGAGCAAAGGACTTTCGTCGCGCTTCTCTGCTGTCGAAGCCGTCTACCATAGTGAATATATTTAGAGTACACTAATGTGGTACGAACGATTCCGCGTCGACGACGGATGTGGCGATTCAGCCCACATACCCAACGCATTTGCGTTCTTGTTTGAGCTCCGGCCGAGCATGCACTTGCCGCTCGCTGCATCGCCGGACGATGATCGAGGCGCCTCGAATTCGCTGAGTCGTTCGATTGCGCAGTGACGCACCTTCGTCGGTCGCGATCGACGTATGGGATCCATCGTCCCGCTCACATCTCTTTCACGAAACTGCGACAGCTCAATTCCCCGCAATCACCAGAACAGCGGTACGCATATTATGAAGAAGAAACTTCTCGCAACGAAAAATGGGTCGGGCGCCGAAACGCGCAGCGGTCAGATGCCGACGCCCGCCCTGACGCTGCCTGAGCGACCGTCCGACGCCGCTCAGAGCGAGCGGCGCATCTCCGTCCTTCCGCCGAAGACCGTGATCGACGCGTTGAAGGCCGGTGCTCCTCCCTACGTGCCGATGGTGTTCCACGGCGGCCCGCTCATCACGGCACCGGAGTTGGTATCCCTATACTGGGGGCAGTTCCAGCAGGCCGAGATCGACGGCATGCAGGCGTACTTGGCCGGCTTCGCCGCATTCCTGCGCGGTCAAGGCGCGCCGCTTCGGCAAGAACCGGTCGTCGAGCAGTACGGCGTCGTCGGCGGAACGCTCGGTGCGACCTATCACGTCGCGACCGCGCCCGCGCAAGCGTCGGATGCCGATGTGCAGCACCAGATCACGACGCTGCAAGCGCAAGGCCATCTGCCGCCGTTCGGCCCCGAGCGACTCTTCCTGGTCTTCACGAACGGCATCCAATTCCAGGACTACGGCACAGTGTGGTGCGCGTATCACGGATCCTGGGGGAACGCGCAGTACTATGCGCTGTGTCCGTTCCCGCAGGCCGGCGGATGCGGCGCGAACCAGCCGCTCCAGAGTTGGCAGAGCGTCACCTCGCACGAGATTCTGGAAGCAGTGACCGACCCGAGAGTGGGTTCGGGATGGACCGAAGGCAGCGAAGAGGGAGGCGACACGTGCGCCTGGCAGGAGCTGGGCGTCCCGTTCGGCACGGTTCAGCGGTTTGCCGACAATCGGCAACAGGCGTGCTCGGTCTGGACGATCGAGATCGGGAAAACCTCCGTCGTCTCGTGGGGCCCCGAACGGCTCGACATCTTCGTCGTCGGCACCGATGCCGCGCTCTACCACAAATGGTGGAGCCCCGCCACCGGCTGGGGCCCGTCGATCGGCGGCTACGAATTTCTCGGCGGCGTGATCGTCGGAAGTCCGATGACCGTCTCGTGGGCGTTCGAGCGGCTGGACATCTTCGTCATCGGTACGGACCAGGCGCTGTACCACAAATACTGGAGTCCGAGCTCGGGCTGGGGCCCGTCGGTCACCGGTTACGAGCGGCTCGGCGGCGTCGTCGTCGGTTCCCCCGCCGTCGTGTCGTGGGGTCCCGAACGGCTGGACATTTTCGTGCGCGGGACCGATTTGGCGCTGTACCACAAGTACTGGAGTCCGAGTACCGGTTGGGGTCCCTCCGTCAACAACTACGAGTACCTCGGCGGCGTGTGCGTCGCGGATCCGGTCGCCGTGTCCTGGGCGTTCCAACGCCTCGACATCTTCGTCGTCGGCACGGATGCTGCGATCTACCACAAGTACTGGAGTCCGAGCACCGGCTGGGGCCCCTCGGTCACCGGCTACGAGTACTTAGGCGGCATCGTCGTCGGCATGCCGAGGGTCGTGTCGTGGGGTCCGGAACGATTGGACATCTTCGTTCGCGGCACGGACTTGGCTCTGTACCACAAGTACTGGAGTCCGAGCACCGGTTGGGGACCGTCGGCGACCGGCTATGAAAGTCTCGGCGGCGTGTGCGTTGCGGACCCCGTGGCCGTCTCCTGGGAGTTCCAACGTCTCGACATCTTCGTCATCGGTACGAACCAGGGACTGTATCACAAGTATTGGAGTCCGAGTTCGGGCTGGGGACCGTCCATGACCGGCTACGAATTCCTCGGCGGCGTCATCCTCGGCGCGCCCGCCGCGGTGAGCTGGGCGCCTGAACGTCTCGACATCTTCGTCGTCGGCACGGACAGGGCGCTCTATCACAAGTATTGGAGTCCGAGCTCGGGCTGGGGACCGTCGGTCACCGGTTACGAGCGGCTCGGCGGAGTGATCGCCGCGCCCCCGCAACCAGCCATGGAGCCGCAGCCGCAGGCGGCCGAAACGCCGGCGGCGTCTGCGGAGCAGCGGCCCGAAGCGATCGAAATGCCGGCGTCCGCGAAGCCGTCGGACGCGATGCAGGCCCAGGAGACGGAAATGCCGCGGGCTGCCGCGCAGCCCTCGGCGGCGCAGCAGCCGGAGGCGAGCGAAATGCCGCTTGCGGCGGGGCGAGAAACATCCGCACAGCGGCCTAGCGTGGCCGAGATGCCGTCCGCGCAAGAGTCGCAACGGCAACAGTCGGCTGCGGCGTCGCGTCCGGATGCCGGCCAGATGACGGAAGCGCAGACCCCGGAGTTATCGAGGGTATAGCACGATGCTCGAATCGCATCAGAGGGGCCGCATGTCCCTCTGGTGCGATCGAGCGCACGCATCGAGGCCGAGGATCGCGTCAGCCGGCAGCGTCGAGCTCGAAGAACGGCATTCGCGCGAAACGCGGATCGCGAATCTCCGCGAGCAACACCGCAACGCCCAGGTCACCTTTGTACAAACTCTCCGAACGGTTCACGAGTGTATGGGTCTGCCGCGTCGCCGCGTGGCGAGCGGCGACGGCGAGCCGTTCCGCACGGTCGAGCCAGCGTCGCTCGCCGCTGTGGTTGTACATGTTCAGCAGCGCGTACGCCTGGCCGGCGAGCCCGCAGCAAAGGCTTTCCTGGCCGTGCAGCGACTCCGCGACGTTCGTCGCGGTCCGCTCGGCAAGCGTCGCGTAGGCCGGATCGTGGAACATCACGTGAGCGAGGTTCCACAGATGCACGAACCCCGCGCTGCCGTTGCACCAGCCGGGCATGAAGAACGGTCCGTCGGCGCGCGGCGCAACGTGCCACGGAACGCGCACGCCGTTTCCCGCCGGCCGGGCGAACGCCGCCAACTGCGCGAGGCGATCGGCGATTTCGGGCAGCGTTCCGCGGCGCCGGACGCGAAGCCACGAAAGCAGCGCGTATAGCATCCCGGCCCAGCCGTGCGCGATTCCCGTGTATTCGATCTCGACCGTCTCGGCGATCGGGCCGTGCGTTCGCACCGCTCGGCAGAGCTCGTCGAACAGCGCGTCGCCGAAGAGGATCAGCGCATCGGGACGCAGGTATTCCGTGTCGGGCAGTGCTTCGAGAAGCAGCGCCGTCGCTTGCAGCGCCCCGGCGCGGCCCAGCACGAGCTCCGTGCGCGCGCACCGTCGTGCCGCGGCGCGTATAAACGCATCGATCGACTGTTGCGCTGCCAGGATGTTTCCCGCACCGAGCGCGATCAACGCCGCGACGGCGTGGACGCCGCTCTCCGTGTGGTACGGGGTCGCCTCGCCGATGATCTCGCGCGTCATCTCGAGTTCGTCGCTGCAGTAGCTCCGATCGGAGGCGAGCTCGCGCGACGCGCGTTCGCACCAGGCGCCGGCGAGCGCGAGCAGATCGGCGTCGCCTCGCGCGCACGCGATACGCCACAGTGCGTATGCCGTTCCGGCCGCGCCGTAGGTGACCGAGGCGGTCGGTGCTTCGAGGAAGCCCGTCGCAAAGAGCGGCGAGTCGCGTCGCAGCCGCACGACGAACGCGTCGATGAAGTTGTCGTGGTCGTGCGCGCCGGGAGCGAACGTTTGCGTGTCGTCCGCGCGCGCGGACAGCGGAGCGCTCGAGACCGCGGCGGCGAACTCCGCCACCGACGCATACCGCTCAGCCGGATTCTTCGCGAGCGCACGGGCGAGGACGCGTTCGAGTGCGGGCTGCGGAAGAAGTTTCCGGCTCGCGAACGGCACCGGACCCTCGAGCGCGATCTGCTGCAGCAGCGCGGTGCGCTCGATCGAGAAGTCGAGGTAGTGCTCGCCGGTCATCAAGAGATACGTCAGCGCGCCGAGAGCATACTGTTCGCCGACGGTGGTCGATTCGCGCACGCCGTGCCGATCGAAGGCTTCCGGTTCGAGGAAAAACGGCACGCCGGCGCGAGCTTGGTGCGGCCGATCGCCGTCGCTCGCCGCGTGCGCGATCCCGAAGTCGATGACCGTGACGCGCCCGTCCGGGCCGATCAGCACGTTCCGCGGATGGACGTCGGAGTGCACCACCCCTCGAGCGTGAAGTCTCGCGTAGGCTTCGAGGATCCGGACGCACAGCTCGCGGAGAGCTTCGGTACCGGACGCGCGCAACGACGCCGCGGCACTCGCGGCGTCGATTCCGTCGATCCATTCGACGATGACGAACGCCCGGCCGTCGTGGGAGCCCGCGTCGAGCACCCGCGGGGTGACGCTCCCGTCGAGCCGCCGCAAGATCTCGGCTTCGTTCGCGAGCTGACGCTGCGTCGCCTCACCCGCGTCGCGGCGCGCGATCTTCAACGCACCGCGGACGCCGTCGTCGAACGCGACCGCATAGAGCTCGCCGTCGTCGGTGATTTGCAGCGGACCGTTCACCGTAGCACCGGCGACGCGTTCGCCGGCTTTCAGCGTGATAGCGATCGCGCTTGCGGCGGGCGAATTCACTTCGACGAGGAAACCGGATGCGACGAGTCCTTGCAAGACGGGGTACGCGTCGACCAGAATCGTCTCGGGATCCGCTTCGGCCGACTGCGCGTAGGCGATCACCGCTTCGGCGACGGTCTTCGGCGTCGCGAATTGACGGAGCAGCTCGGCGAAGTCGCGGTCCACGAGCCGCGACGGCGAACGCGACAACGGCCGCGTCACCGCGACGTCGCCGGCTTCGGCCGCGATTCGCCCGCGCACGTCCGGCGTCAGCGTTTCAACCGGAACGAGCACCACGTCGGCAGGCAGCACGAGCGCGTCGGTTATCGCCATGAATCTAGCTCGCGCGCGCCCGGCGCCACGCGACGTCGAGCGGCGTCCACGACACAGGATCGACGCCGTCGAGCGCGACCCGCGCGAGCGCGAACGTCTCGGGCGAGATCGATCGTGCCGGTTGCGCCTTCGCCCGCAGCAGCCCGTCAGCGAGACGGTTGGTAATCCACAGGCGCCAGCTCTCGCGCTCGGGAGAAGACGAGCGCGCGGGCGGATCGCAGCCCCACGAGAGCAGGCCGTCCCGGGCGATGGGGCAAGTGAACGGAACGCCGTGCGCGGCGACTCCCCGCAGCGCGCGAGCGAGCGCGCTCGCGGCGCGTTTGAGGGCCGTGCGCGTGGCGAAGTATGCGACGACCTTGTCGGGACGCAGCACCCCGTAGACGTCCGCTCCGATTTTGAACGTCGTGGCGTCCGACTCGGTCAGCGTCGCGACGATCGCGGAAAACGCGTCGCGGAGCGCGTCCGGCGCTGGGCTCACGTAGAGCTTGTACGATTGCTGCGCGCCCACTTTCCCGAGGACGTCGCGCCGGTACCATGAAAACCAGCCGTCGTCCGGACGATCGGCGTGCTTGGCGTGCCAGACTCGGCGCACGGCGTCGCCGCCCGGCAAGCCGTCGCGAAAGCGCAGAAAGTCCGCGACGGAATCGCGCCGCGGCAGCGTGCTACGCCAACGCGCCGATGCCGGCTCCCTGCCGTAACAGTAGAGCCGCGCGGAGAGATCGTTCGCCTCATCACCCTCGCATGCGGCGCCGTACGCGATCGCATGCCGCGAACCGCGCGCAATCGCGGACGTTGCCGCATCGTCGAAGCGTTCGACGACGGCGTCGAACGCCGGCGGACCCCAAACGAACCCCGCCGGCGTTTCGATCTCGAGGACGCCGTCCAGCACGAGCCGTGCGAAACCGGCGTCCCCCAGGTCGAGATATGACTCGCGCTTCGCATCTCGCGCGCGCTTGTGCCGAAAGGCGTCGATCGTACGAAGCGTTGCCGCGTCGACCACGGTGAGCAACGGTCCCGGCGTGTCGCGACGCCGCAGTACCCCCGCCGCGCTCGTCTCCGACGTGCGCCCCCCGAGGTAACGCACGTCGCGCGCGCACAGCGAGGTCAACGGCACGAACTCGCAGTGTGCGCTAGTGCGCAACGCCGCAGCAGAGATCGAACGCAGCACGGGTACCGGCACGAAAGTGGTTAGCCCCCTCCTCCACGGCGCTTCTCCGCCTCTTGCGAAGCCTTCTCGACGGCGTCGAGCTGCTGCTGCAGCTGTTCTTTGAGTGCTGCCAGCTGTTCGGGATTCGCATTCTGCAGCGGTCCGGTCGGATCGAAGCTCGCACCGCACGGTTGGAACGTCGCACCGCATTGCGAGATCGGGCCGCAGAGCGTGACCGGATGCGACCCGCACTGGCAAACGCTGATCGCATTCGTGAGACATCCGCAGTACGTGACGGGATGCGAGAGGCAGTAGCAACCCGTCGCCGGGTGCGTGAGGCACGCGCAGATCGTCAGCGGATGCGAGCCGCAGTAGCAGATGGAGACCGGGTGGGTCAGACAGCACGCCACCGTCGCGGGGTGCGTCAGACAGCACGCCACCGTCACTGGGTGCGTTACGCACAGACACCCTCCGCTGCCGCCGGGGCCACCACCGCCACCGCCTCCCCCAGGGGGAGCACCCCCTCCCCCACCGCCGCCGGCATCGCCGGCCGGCACGTTCGGGAGGACGTTGATCATCAAGTCTTTGCTTTTGAACGCCACGACGAGACCTCCAAGCGTAACCCACCTCGGGGACGTACGAGGAACGTGACGGCTGCAGTCGCTTCTGTGGCGACCGCGTTGTGCAGGGAGTATACTCTTGCGTCGTCGAGGGAACCAGGAGGGCAGCAAAAATTTACGCGGCGTCACTGCGTTGCTCGGAGTGCGGGCAAACGTTCGCATGACTGCAACGTCCGCCTCGTCGACTACTGCGGTCGCAGTATTGAGCGGGGCCGCGCGGTGGCCCACCATGGTCGTGCGGCCGCGCTCGTCGTGGCCGCACGTCGTCGCGGCGGTCCCTTCCCGCGTGCCGCGCAAGCGGTGCCGCCCACACCCAGGGAACGGTCCGCCGGGGCGGCGTCAGCAGATCGAGGCGATAAGATGGTGCTCGTGCACTTGCACGACACCGAACCCCATAGAAGCCTCGTCCATGATACCAGCGATTCTTCTCGCCCTAGCGATGTCAGGGTGCAAAACGCCTACGAATCGCGATCGGCGGGAATCCGCGGTCCTCTCTTCGGCTCTGGTTGCCGCCCGCGAGTCGTACCAGCGCGGCGACTTCGACGCGGTCATCCTCCGTCTCGGCGGCTCGCGCCTCGGGGGAATGCGCCGCTCGAAGCGCGGCTGTTGCGCGCGCGGACGCTCCTCAAGCTGCATCGTCCGGCGGACGTCCTCGACGAGCTGCGCGCGGACGAGGTCGAAGGGATCGTGGGCGCGGACGAGCGCGTGACCGCGGCAATGCTGCGCGGCGCCGCCCTTGCACGGCTCGATCCGGCCGGCGGAAGCGCCGAACTCGTGAGGGTCGCGATCGACGCGGCGCGCGTGCGCGCGCACCCGTCCATCGCCGCGGAGATCGCGTATTTCCGGGCGATCGCGCACTGGAGCGCGCACGAATTCGACCAGGCGGAACGTTTGGCGCAGGACGCTGAGCTGCGGGGCCGTGACGTGCTCGCGGTCCGCGCGATGCAGCTGCGGGCGTTCATCGCCGCGGCAAGGCCGACGCCGACGCGCTATTCCGATGCGCTGTCGCTCTTTCGGGCGGCATCACGCCGTTACGCGCGCTGCCGGGAGCGCGACGTCTCGCTGGCGACGATCATCGTGGAGCAGATCGCGTCGCTCGAACAGACGTTGCGATCCGCGACGGTCGCCGGATCGCAGCGCGGCGCGCGCGGGCGCGCGCTTCCGGGCGGCCCGTTCGGTCCCGCGATCCCGTCCGCGGCGCGCTTTCGGATACGCTACAACGACGCATGGCTGTTCGCGCTCGACGGCGACGACGTCGCCGCCTTCCGCGCGATGCGGGACGCCGAGGAGCAGGCCGCGACGCCGGCGTGGCGCGTTCGTGCGCTGGCCGGCCGCGCGGCGATAGCGATGGTCTGCGGCGAACCCGCCGGGGCGCGCATGCACGCCGACGCGGCGACCGAGACGGCCGCCCGCATCGACTGGAACGGAACGACGGACGAGGAACGGCTGGCGCGCCTCGAACTGGCGGAGGTGTATGCGCACCTCGCCGAGCCGGAGGCGGCCCGGGAGGCGCTGGCGTGTTTCGACTCCGTCGTCGCACCCATGGACCGCACGCACACGCTGCGCGAGCGGGGCCGCGATCCGCGCTTCGCCGGCTGGTATGCGTACGTGGTCGGCCTCGTGCGTCGCGGCAGCGGCGACGTCGCGGGCGCCGGCGACGCTTTCCGCGCGGCGGCGGACGCCTTCGGCGGCTGCGGCTACCTGTGGCGTGAGGCGCACGCGCTGATCGATCTCGCGGGTACGGAAGGCGTGCGCGACGGCGGCGCGCACCTGGAGCGCGCGGTTGCCATCATTCGCGACAATTTTCCGCAGTCGTTCCTCGCGCGGCGCCTCGGTCCGTGGACGCGGGGCGCAGTCGACCCGCTCGTGTCGTCGCTGACCGCCGCGGAGCGCGACGTGCTGCGGCACCTGCTCGAAGGGCGCTCTCAGCGAGAGATCGCCGCCGCGAGCGGCAGGGCGTACAACACCGTTCGCACCCAGATGCAGGCGTTGCATCGCAAGATGGGCACTAGCAGCGAGCACCAGATCGTCGTCGCGTGCGCGCGGCGCGGCATCGGGGCGCCGTCCTGGTCGTTCGCGTCGCGCCCCGGCGTTTGGCGGGGACTCGACGGCCGCCTTCAGTCGTTCGCGTAGCGACCGATCGCGGCGACGTCGCCGACCATGCCGGGCGCGTAGCAATTCGCGACGTCGGCCGGCAACAGGTAGAAGTAGCCGCGCATGCCGTCGCGGCGCTCGGGCCAGAGCGAGACGGCGAAACGCCGCAGGGACTCGGCGTCGTCGACATCCAGCACGATACCGGAAGCCCCGTCGGCTCGCTCGGGTTCCACCTCGAAATAAATGCCGTGACGCAGGGGAACGGACACGCCGTCGCGGCCGTCATGAAATCCGCGCAGCATGATCGCGAGCGCACGCACGACGGGCGCGGCATGATATAACGTCATCGCGCTCTCGCCTGCGCCGCAAGAAGTTCGCAGCACATAAGCGTGCGAGAAACGCGCCGCCGGTCGGAAACGTTTCTCGCGTTCAGTCGCCGGTCGCAGCAGATGCGAGCGGCCGGGCTTTCCCGTCTACTGCTCGTAGAGGAAGAAGAGACGCTGGTCGCTTGCCGCCCGGTGGACGGCAAAGCCCAGGTTCGCCTCCTCGAGCAGCGTCGGCGCGGCGGGCTCCAGGAGGCTACGCTTTTCTGGTCGGCATCGAGGCCGAGATCGCGCGGGCGAAGTGCGGGAAAATCTAGGCACGGTTCCGCTAGACGCCTAAAATCGTTTGCAGAAGCTTCGGCGACTCGTACGAGGTGAAGCATGATGTCTCTCGAGCTGCTAAACACGCTCGCCGCCCTTGGGACGTTCACCGTCATAACGGCGACGGCCATCGCCGCCACCGTGCAGCTTCGCCATCTCCGGCGGAACAATCAGCTGCAAGCGGTGCTCGCGCTTCGAACGGAGCGTAATACGCAAAAACTGGATGCCGCATTTGAGTTCGTTTCATCGGAGCTCGACGCGAGATTGCGCGATCCGGAGTTTCGAGCGGAGCTCGACGGGCACGTTTCGCCGAGCCGCCGAATCCACAAGGAACTCGACTTGGCGGACTACTACGAGCACATTGGGACGTACATCAAGCACCGGCTCGTCGATGAAGAGATCTATTTCGAATTAGGGAACCCCGGCCGGTATTGGGCGCTTTCGGCTGCGGCCATCGCCATTTATCGACGAGCACGCGGCCCGCGAGCGTACGAGAATTTCGAGTACCTCGCCCTGCGCGAGAAGGAATGGAACGCAGCCCACGAGGCTCGTACCTTTCCGAAAGACCTGCAACGGATCGACCTGCACGACCCCTACCTTGCGGAGGACCAAAAGCGCCTTCGTGACGGCTCGCGATCTTGACCGGCGATTCTCGGAGGATGCGATTGCCGGCTCGCTTGCAGCCGCCGGCTTCAGGCTTTTTTCATGGGTGCGTTTTAGCGTGACGGTCACCTCGGTGACGCGTGAGGATGCTCGCCATGACGTTTCGGTTCGCGCTCGGTACGACGCAGGTCCTGACGGCGGCAGCCGCCGTGTGTGCGCTCGCTGCCTGCGGAGGTGGAGGTCCTTCGGGAACGATGGGTGCGCCATCGTCGACGGCGGTGTCGCCGGGGGCCGCGACGGCCCCCGCAATGGCGGACCTGCGGCAGTTTGCCGCAGCCGATCGCGCGCAAGACGATGCGGATCGCGCCGACACGACCGCCGACGTGCCGCGCCTGCAGCATATCAAGACGATCGGATCGACGGTCGATCCGCAGAACGGCGACCAGAACCCGTACGGGTTGGACGTGGCGAAGGTGGACGCGGGGCTGCTGCGCAGCGGCGATCTGGTCGTGTGCAACTTCAACAACGCCGCGAACGTGCAGGGCACCGGCACGACGATCATAGCGCTGCACCCGCACCCGAAGGCAGCACCACTTCGCATCGCGCAGAACGCCGCGCTGCTCGGCTGTGACGCGCTCGCACTCGCGCCGAGCGACACGATCTGGGCTGCGGCCTTTGCCGCCAACGACAACCCGCTCGTGTCGTCGTCCGGCGCATTGATCAACGCCCTTGCCGGAGGGCCGTGGCACGGTCCGTTCGGTGAGACGTTCGCACCGGCGCACACCCCGTTCGTGGCGGCCTTTTATGCGAGCAACGCCGGCGACGGATCGATCGTACGGATCAACATCCGCCCGACCGGGTTCACGTTCGACGTGATCGCAACCGGATTCGCGGTGAACGGAGGAGCGCCCGGCAGCATCCTCGGGCCGTCGGGTCTGCAGTACGACAACCAGCGCGACGCGCTGTACGTGATCGACGGCGCCGACAACAGCGTGACCGTGTTGCGCCACGTCTCGTTCATCCCGGCTGGTGCGCTCGCGTTCAAGAACGGCGTACCGACGGGCGTCGCCGCCTTCCTCGTGCGCCGCATCATCCAAGGCGCGCCGCTCAACGGACCGATCAGCTCCGCCCTGCTCCCCGATGGACACCTCGTCATCGGCAACACTCTCGATCCGACGGGAACGAACCTGCTCGTCGAGATCACGCGCGCCGGGCGGGTAGTGGCGACGAAGAACGTCGACACCGGCGCCGCGGGCGCCCTCTTCGGGATGGTTGCGACCGGGAGCGTCGAGGTCGCGCTGCTCTACTTCAACGACGACAACGACAACACGGTCAAGGTGCTGACGGTCGACGACAACTGAGTGCGCCGGTGCGCACGCTCTTCTCGGCAGCGAACAGGATGGGCCGCTGAGTCCAAGGAGGACTGCCGCCGCGAGCCGTGGAGAGACTCTGATGCGGGAACTGGCCGGCTCCGTTGCGATCGTGACCGGCTCCTCGGACGGGATCGGCTTGGCAACGGCGCGCCGGCTGGCGGAACTCGGCGCGGCCGTCGTCATCAACTCGCGCTCGCAGGAGCGCGCCGACGCGGTCGCGCGCTCGCTGTGCGACGACGGCCTGCGTGCGGTCGCCGTCGGTGCCGATCTGGGCTCGCCGGCAGGGGTCGACGAGCTGATCGCCGGCGCCGTCGCCGCGTACGGTACCGTCGACGTGCTGGTCAACAACGCCGGGAGGCCGAGCGTCGCTCCGGCCGAGGATCTGCGCGTCGAGGACTGGCGTGCCGTTCTCGATCTGAACCTCACCGCTCCGTTTCTGTGCGCGCAAGCCGCCGGCCGGATCATGCTCGCGAAAGGCAAGGGCGTCATCGTCAACGTGGGATCGGTGTTCTCGCGGCTCGGCATGCCGGGACGCGTCGCGTACAGCGTCAGCAAGCACGGTCTGGACGGGCTCACCGCGACGCTCGGCGCCGAGTGGGGACCGCGCGGAGTGCGGGTCGTGTCGGTCAACGCCGGATACACCGCGACGGCGTTCGTACAGCACGCGATGTCGATGGGACGCTTCAGCGAAGAGGACGTCGCGCGACGCACGCCGCTCGGGCGGCTCGCGTCTCCCGCTGAAGTCGCGAACGTGATCGCGTTCGTGGTGTCTGACGAGGCGTCGTACGTCAACGCCACGCAGCTCTACGTCGACGGCGGCTGGACCGGTTACGGCGGATGGTGAGCATCCTCGATCCGTCCGGCACGCTGGCGCCGGGCGTGGCGGCGCCGCTCGGCGACGATGACGTTCTCGCGGCCCTGCGCCTGATGAAGCTCAGCCGTGCGTTCGATGCGAAGGGTGCGAGCTTGCAGCGGCAAGGACGTTTCGGCACCTTCTCGCAGGTCGGCGGGCAAGAGGCGTCGGTCGTCGGCTCGGCGTTCGCGCTCGATCCCGCACGCGACTGGATCGTGCCGCAATACCGCGAGCTGCCCGCTCTGCTGCGGCACGGCTACCCGCTCTCGCACTTCATCCGATATTTTCAGGGCAACCCCGCTGGCGGCGCCATCCCGCAGGGCGTGAACATCCTTCCGATCCAGATCTCGATCGCCGCGCAGCTGCCGCACGCGGTCGGGCTCGCGTGGGGACTCAAGCGCCAGGGTAAGGACGCCGTGGTTCTCGTGTACTTCGGTGACGGCGCGTCGAGCGAAGGCGACTTTCACGAGGCGTGCAATCTCGCCGGGCTGGTCGGCGCTCCGGTGGTGTTCTTCCTGCAGAACAACGGCTGGGCGATCTCGACGCCGCGGCGTAAGCAGAGCGCGGGCCGAACCCTGGCCGAGCGCGCGCCGGCGTACGGGTTTCCCGGCGTTCAGGTGGACGGCAACGACCTCTTCGGCGTCTACGGGGCGGCGTCGCGCGCCGTCTCGCGTGCGCGAAGCGGAGACGGACCGACGCTCATCGAGTCCGTCACGCGCCGCATCGGTCCGCATAACACCGCGGACGATCCGACGCGCTACGTCGATCCCGCCGACGCCGAGCATTGGCGCGCGCTGGACCCGATCGATCGCGTGGAACGCTATCTCGTGCAGCGCAGCGGCGATCACCGCGCGCGCATCGCAGCGTTCGACGCCGACGTCGCGGGCGAGATGGAGCGCGCGCTCGAGGAGGCCGCCGAGGGTGAATCCCCAAGCGCCGATCAGCTGTTCGCGCACGTCTACGCCGAACCGCCCGTCCGTCTGGCGCGCCAGCGCGCGGAACGCGCGCAGCGTGGTCCCTGATGCCCGTGATGACGATGGTCCAGGCGATTCGTGCCGGACTCGACGAAGCGCTCGAAGCCGACCCGCGCGTGATGATCATCGGCGAGGACGTCGGTGCGCTCGGCGGCGTCTTCCGCGCGACGGACGGGCTGCAGGCGAAATACGGCGAAGAGCGCGTCGTCGACATGCCGCTCGCCGAAGCGTCGATCGTCGGCGCGGCACTCGGTCTCGCCGTCTCCGGGATGCGGCCGATCGCGGAGATCCAGTTTCTGGGGTTCGCGCATCAGGCGTTCCACCAGATCGGTCAGCAGGTCGCGCGAATGCGCTTTCGCTCGCAAGGCCATTGCACCGTGCCGCTCGTGATTCGGGCGGCGTTCGGCGGCGGTGTGCGCACTCCCGAGCTGCACAGCGACGCGTTCGAAGCGCTCTACGCGCACTGTCCCGGTCTCAAGGTGGTGCTGCCGGCGACTGCCTACGACGCGAAAGGGCTGCTGGCGGCCGCGATCGCCGACCCCGATCCGGTCTTGTTCTGCGAGCCGTTGCGCGGATACCGGCTCGTGAAGGACGACGTTCCCGACGAACCCTATCGGATTTCGTTCGGTCGGCTGCGAATCGCGCGTCCCGGCCGTGACGTGACGCTGGTCGCGTGGAGCGCCGCGGTTCAGCTCGCGGAACGCGCTGCCGACGCGCTCGACGCTGCCGGGATCAGCGCAGAGGTCGTCGATCTGCGGACGCTCAATCCGCTCGACGTCGACGGGCTGGCGGAATCCGTTGCGCGCACCGGCCGCTGCGTCGTCGTGCAGGAAGCGCCGCTCAGCGGCGGATTCGGCGCCGAAGTGGTCGCGACGATCGTCGAGACGTCGTTTTACGACCTGCATGCTCCGATCGAGCGCGTGAGCGCGCCCGACACGCCGTATCCGCTGGCCGGGGTCGAGGATTTCTACTTGCCGTCCGTCGACGACGTCGTGCGCGCTGCACGGCGCACCCTCGCCGTCCCGTGAACGACCCGGCGCTGGTCGAGTTGAAGCTCGCCGACGTCGGCGAGGGACTTGCGGAAGCGGAGATCGTCGAATGGCTCGTCCGGCCGGGCGACGTGGTGAAGGCCGACCAGGCGGTCGTGATCGTGATGACCGACAAAGCGACCGTCGAGATCCCGGCACCTGCCGGCGGACGCGTGCGCGAGTGCATCGGCGCGCCGGGCTCGATCGTCGCGACCGGTTCGGTACTGCTGCGGATGGAGAGCGACGCGCCGCGTGGTGCCGTTCCCCAAACCGCACCGAGCGGTCCCGGTCCGCCGGCCGCGCCGAGTACGCGGCGTCGCGCCGCCGAGCTCGGTGTCGATCTTCGTACCGTCGCGGGAAGCGGTCCGCAGGGCCGCGTCTCGATCGAGGACGTCGAACGTCACGCGGCGTCGTCGCGGCCCGCACGGCTCGGGACCGGCGACGAGATCGTCCCGCTGCGCGGATTACGGCGGCAAACGGCGCACGCGGTCGCGCAGGCGTGGCGCACGGTACCGTCGATCGCCGAATTCCGCGACGTCGACGCAACGGAGCTCGTCCGGGTTCGTCGCGACGTGAGCGCCCGCCGGGCGCAGCTCGATCCGCCGTTCACGTATATGCCGTACTTTGTTCGCGCAGTCGCTGCGGCACTGCGACGTCACCCGAACTTCAACGGTTTTCTCGATCTCGAACGCGGCGAGATCACGCGCCGGACCGCCTGCGACATCGGGATCGCCACGGCGACGGAGCACGGCTTGATCGTCCCGGTTCTGCGCGATGCCGCGCGGCTCGGGCTCGAGGCGATCGCGGCCGAGCTCGACCGGCTCGTGACGCGGGCGCGCGCGGGACGGCTGCAGCCCGCCGAACTGAACGAGAGCAGCGTGACGATCACGAACGTCGGCAGCTACGGCACGGAGTTCGGCATCCCCATCGTGCGCGTGAGGGAGTCCGCGATCATCGCCTTCGGCCGGATTCGCGACGCGGTCGTGCCCATCGCTGGCGTCCCCGCGGTGCGCCCGATGCTGCCGCTCACGGTCTCGGCCGATCACCGCCTCAACGACGGCCGCGAGCTCGCGGCGTTCGCGCAGACCATCGCGGAGGGCTGCCGCGATCCCGCCGCGGCGACGCGGTGACGCCGAAGCGCAGCAGAATCGGTGCCGGGGATCGCTCGCTCGCTGCGCCCCGTGCGAGCCGCCGGCACGCAGCAGGTCACGCGAACCGGGGACCGCGTATAGTCGGAGCAGCGTACCCCCGCACGCCGTGGGGTCGAATCACGCGAATCTGGACGCGCTCCGCTTGACGGGCCGGTTCCTGTCTTGGCGGTTGTTGGCTGCGCCCAACTGTTTGGAGGGATCAGATTCATGACGAATTCCAAGCACGTCTCCGCTCGCCTCGCGCGAGGTATGCTCTCGGCCGGTGCGGCGCTGGCGCTGACGCTCAGCCTCACGCCCGGCGGCGCCGCTCCGGCCGCCGAGCCGATCAAGATCGGCGTCATCGGCGAAGAGTCGGCCGTCGCCGGCGCGTCGATCACCAAGGCCGCGCAGATGGCCGCCGACGACGTCAACGCGCACGGCGGCGTGAACGGCCGCAACGTGGAGGTCGTGATCTACGACGACCACTCCTCGGCAGCCGACGCGGTGCGCGCGTTCCAGCGCGCGGTGAGCGAGGACAAAGTTTCGGCCGTCGTCGCGAGCTACATCAGCGAGGTAGCGCTCGCGATCGAGCCGTGGTCGGCACGGCTGCACATGCCGTTCATCACGCCGGGCGCGGCCAGCACCGACATCTCCAAGCAAGTCCATGACGACTATGCGCGGAACAAGTACACGTTCCACGGCTGGCTGACGTCGGCGTTCATCGCGCAGTCGATCTGCGACTTCCAGCACGACACGCTCGTCAAAGACTTCCACGTGAAGTCGACGGTCGTGATGAGCGAGGACGCGGCCTGGACGAAACCGCTCGACGAACGGTTCCTCGACTGTCTGCCGAAGGCGGGCATCAAGGTCCTCGACCATATCCGGTTCAACCCCGACACGACCGACTTCACCCCGATCTTCAACAAGATCGAAGGCGAGCATCCCGACATCATCACGACCGGGATCAGCCACGTCGGCGTGCAGCCGACCGTGCAATGGCACGATCAGCGCGTGCCGATCGGAATGGCGGGACAGAGCTCGCAAGCGACGACCAGCACGTTCTGGAAAGACACGAACGGCGCCGCCGAGGGCGTCATCACCGCGAGCGCCGCGGCGCCCGGCGTCGCGCTGACGCCGAACACGATCGCGTTCACGCAAGCATACGAAAAGCGCTTCGGCGCGTCGCCGGCCTACGACGGCTACACGACGTACGACGAGATCCACGTGATCGCCGACGCGATGAAGGCGGCAGGTTCCACGGACCCCGACAAGATCGTCGACGCGATGGAGAAGACGCATTACACCGGCACCGTCGGCACGATCGAGTTCTACGGCAAGAACGATCTGTACACGCACGCGATCAAGTATGGCCCGGGGTTCGTGACCGGCTTGGTCTTCCAGTGGCAGAGCGGCAAACAAGTCACGGTGTGGCCGCGCGACAAGGCGAACGGAAAGATCGCGTTTCCCGCGTCGATCAAGATGCCGAAATAGCGCTCGAACCGCGCAGCTGACGCCGGCGGGATGAGCCCGGCAACGGAGGGCCGATGACCTCATTGCAGATTCTGGTGGACGGGTTTGCCATCAGCTCGCTCTACGCGCTGGCGGCGGTCGGGTTCACGCTGATCTTCGGCGTCTCGGGCGTGCTCAATCTCGCGCACGGCGGGATCATGCTCGTGGCGGCGCTCATCGGTTGGTGGGTGGCGGGCGAGACCCCTCTGGGAGTGTACGGCGGCACGGTGGCCGGCATCGTGGCCGGCCTCCTCGCCGCCTACATCACCTACTTTCTGGTCGTGCGGCCCATCCAGCGGTCCAGCGCGATCGCGCACGAGGAGAAGGAGATCTTCGTGCTCACCGGCACGCTGCTCTGGGGCATCATGATCCAGACCGGCATGGCCTACATCTTCAGCGACAACCCGGTGACGATGCGGCCGCTGATCGGCGGCGTGGTGAACGTCTTCGGGGTCCGTACGCCGCGCAACGAGATCATGATCGCGGTGCTCTGCTGGGTCGTCATCGGATTGCTGTGGCTCCTGATCAATCGCACGCGAGTCGGCAAGCAGATGCTGGCGGCGTCGATCAACCCGCGCGGCTTGACGCTGCTCGGGTTCGAACTCTCGAAGATCTACCTGCGCGTGTGGACGATCTACGGCGTCCTCGCCGGCGGAGCGGGCGTCTTGCTGGCGTCGTTCCTCGGAGTCGGCACCGCCAACGCCGGCCAGCTCACCGCGAGCGCATTCTCCATCGTCGTTCTGGGCGGCCTCGGCAGCGTGTCGGGATCGCTGGTCGCCGCGTACGTGGTCGGCTATCTCGAGACGGTGACGGCGTACCTCATCTCGCCGACGCTGCGCCCGATCCCCGCGTTGCTGCTGCTGGTGCTGGTCGTATACGTGCGCCCGCAGGGGCTGCTGGGCCGGCGGTAGGCGCGCGATGACAACGGTGTTCGGTCCGCGTCTCCTGCTGTTCATCGCCGTGTTCGTGCTCGTCGCGTCGGTGCTGCCGCTGTGGCTGTCGGCGTACGTTCTTGGCGTGCTGACGACCGCATACTACTTCGGCGTCTTCTCGATGGCGTGGGACCTGCTGTTCGGCTTCGCCGGCGAGGTCAACTTCGGTCCGACGTTCCTGATCGGCCTGGGGGCGTACACGGCGGCGCTGCTCGACAACCAATTTCATCTGCCCATCCCGGTCACCGTTCTGGCGGGCGCGCTCGCGGCGCTGGTGGGCGGGCTGCTGCTCGCGGTGCCGGCGCTGCGGCTGCGCGGGCCGTACTTCGGGCTCGTTACGCTCGTGGCCGTCCTGCTGCTGCAAAACGCGATCGTCATCTTCGCCGCGTTCACCGGCGGGGAGATCGGGATGACGGTCCCCGACGTCCTCTCGATCGACCCGAAGGTGAACTACTGGTACGCGCTGGCGTTCCTGGTCATCTGCGCGATCTTGCTGTTCGGGCTGTCGCGCTCGGCGATCGGGCTGATCCTGCAGGCCAGCGGACAGGACGCGATCGAAGCTCAGGCGCTCGGCTTCAACGTCACCAAACACAAGCTCGCAGCGTTCAGCGTCAGCGCGCTCTTCTCCGGAGTTGCCGGCGCCATGCTGATCTTCTACATGGGCGCGGCGTCGGTCGGCACGGTGATCGACATCGGGATCGGCGTGCAGATCATCATCGGCGCCGTGCTCGGCGGACGGCGGACGATTCTCGGCGCGGCGATCGGCGCGATTTTCCTCGTCGTCGTCACCGAGGTGCTGCGCCCGCTCGGGCAGCTCAACACGTTCGTCGTCGCGGCGGTCGCGCTGGCGGTGATCCTGTTCTTCCCTGACGGTTTGCTCGGCCACGTGCTCCGCCCGCGAGAGAGCGAATGAGCGAACGCGTTCGCCTGGAGGCTCGCGGACTCGTCAAACGCTTCGGCGGACTCGTCGCGGCGAACGACATCGGCTTCGACATTCGCGCCGGCGAGATTCTGGGACTCATCGGTCCCAACGGTTCCGGCAAGTCGACGGTGATGAAGCTGGTCATGGGGATCGAACGTCCCGACGCCGGCTCGGTGAAGCTCGACGGCGTCGAGACCGCCGGCTGGCCGTCGTACCGCATCGCGCGAGCGGGTGTCGGCATCGTCTTCCAGCACTCGCGTCCGCTCCACCGGCAAACGGTGCTCGAGAACATCAAGCTCGCGCTGCTGCCGGACTCCCTGCTCCGGCTCGCAGCCGCGCCCGGCGTCGACGAGCGCGCGCGAGAGATCGCACACGCCGTCGGTCTGGGCGACGTGCTGCACCGGCATCCCTCGACGCTGCCGTTCGCCGACCTGCGCCGGATGGAGATGGGGAAGGCGATCGCGCGCGACCCGAAGGTGGTGCTGATCGACGAGCCCTTTGCGGGACTGACCGCAGGCGAGGTCGGCGCGTTCTCCGAGCTGATCCGCGGACTGCGCGACCAAGGCCGTGCGGTGCTGCTCGTCGACCACAACGTCAAGAGCGTGGCCGCGCTCGCCGACCGCGTGCTTGCGATGTATCTCGGCCAGCGCGTCGCCGAAGGAACGGTCGACGAGGTGATGCGTGATGAGACGGTACGGCGGGTCTATCTCGGCGGTACGATCGAAGTCGTGGAGCGGCGCGGGGCCAACGCGGAGGTGAAGCCGCCGCTGTTGCGGCTCGAAGGCCTCAGCGTCTTCTACGGCAAGGCGCAGGCGCTCGATCGGGTCGATTTGGACGTGCGCGAGGGCGAATTCGTCTCGATCGTCGGTTTGAACGGGGCCGGCAAGACGACGCTCTTCAACGCGGTTTCCGGCCTCGTCCCGTATTCGGGCGAGGTCCGATTCGCGGACCGCGTCCTGAGCGGGATGACGCCGGGCGCCATCGCGCGCAGCGGCGTCGTGCAGTGCCCCGAATCGCGTGAGCTGTTCGGCGAGTTGACCGTACGGGAGAACCTCGATTTGGGCGGCCAGCATCTCGCGGCGGGAGCGCGCACGGACCAGCTGGCGTGGCTGTTCGAGCTGTTTCCGATTCTCGAAGCGCGGCAGTCGCAGGTGGCGCGCACGCTTTCCGGCGGCGAACAGCAAATGCTCGCGATCGCACGCGCGCTGATGATGCAGCCGAAGCTGCTCGTCCTCGACGAGCCGACGCTCGGCCTCGCCCCGGTGATCCTCGAGCAGCTTTCCAAAGCGCTCGAACGGCTGCGCGAGAGCACGCCGATCACGGTGCTGCTGGGCGAGCAGAACGTCACGTTCGCGCTGCCGCACGCCGACCGCGTCTACTTATTGGAGCACGCGCGCATCGTCTGGGAAGGTGAGCCTGCGCAATTCGCCGCCGAGATGGGCGCCGGCTATCTCTGACCCGGGGGATTCCGCGTGAGCGCGCAGGGTTAGCCCTCGCTTGGCAGAATAGGCGAGCAGCTTTACGGGCCCTGTCTTACTGTTCTGCTAGGGGTGTGTGTGGGTGCATTCATGAGGCCACCGGTTTTCGTCGCTCTTGCTCTGACGTGCGCGCTTGCTGCTTCTTCGAGTACGATCTCGTCCGCCCAGACGAGACCGAGTGCACATCACTCGCTGATCGCGGCAAAAGCCGTCTCGACGACAAGCTGGACGATCGCCGGAAAGTGGCTCTATCGAAGCTATCTCAATCGGCCGGACGTGATCGTCAACGACGATGCACAATCGGCGGCGAAGGCACTATCGCTGCTTTTCGGTGAAGGCATCATGACGCTCGGCACACCGTCGGCGACCACAATTTCGGGGACCTTTGATATTGGCGGCGGCCAAATCCCCGCGATCGTCGGAAGCGTATTTCGAGCGAAACCGCACGGCACCTCGAAAGCCGGAGTCGTTGCATCGTTCGTCGCAGTCAAACAGCCGTGAGGACGCCGCCCGCTCGCGTGTTCTTTCTCGCCTACGACGCGTGCGACGAACTGGACGTCGTCGGACCACTCGCGGTGCTGCAGACCGCAAACCGCTATCTCGCCGATCCGAAACGGAGTCCCGCCGGCGCGCCGATCGAGCTGCGCATAGTGGCGACCGAGGGTTCCGGCGCGGTGACCTACGACGGCCCGGACGGACCGCATGCGTTCGTCACCGGCATCCACGGCGTGACCCTGGAAGTGAAGCCGTGGGACGGCTGCGATCTTCCGGATATCCTCATCGTCGCCGGCGGCAATGTCGCGCCGGGTACCGGAATCATGCGGCAAATGCAAAACCCGGCATTCGTCGAGCCGTTGCGCCGTCAGCACGCGCGCGGCGCGCAACTCGTCTCGGTCTGCACCGGGGCATTCGGCATCGTCGGCGCCGGGCTCGCGACCGGCCGCACGATGACGACGCATCCCGGCCTCGTCAACGAGCTCGCCGCCGCCGGCGCGCGGGTGCTGCATCCCGATTGGGAAGCGCGCGTCGTCGATGACGGCGACCTGATCTCGTGCGGCGGCGTCACGTCGGGGATCGACGAGGCGCTCTACCTCGTGCAGTCATTCTGGCCCGGTGACCCGCAGCTCATCGCCGACGTGCGCGGTTTCGTCGACTTCCTGTACCGCGCGCAGGTGAGGGTCTGCGCACCGCACCGGGAAACGAAAGGGCAGTCAGCAGGCGGCCGCTAAACCGTTCGTCGCGGAGACCGAAACGGGGTTCGGTCGACGTGCATTTCGTTGTGCCCCGCACCAAGGAGTTCAGATGCATTCGCATTCCGATCTCGGTCGCCGGGGATTTCTCGGCGCCGTCGCGGCAACCGGAGCTGCTTTCGCTCTTCCGGCCGCCGTATCGGCCGCCGATGTCGCGAGTTCCCCGACGCCCGCGGCTCCCGCCGAGGCCTGCGACCCGATCGCCTGCGCGAACGGGATTCCGCTCGCGCAACTCAAGGACCGGCGCCCGATCACCCTGCGTCCGACGACGGAACAGCTCGTGGCGGACGCGGTGATGTACAACCGTTTCCAGACTGCGTTTCAAGCGATGATCGATTTCGGGACGCAGTACCCGACCGACCCGCGCGGCTGGAACATGCAGCAGGCGATCCACGGCGAAATGGTGTCGAAGTTCAGCGATACGACGCACAACGTGCATCACGGCTGGTACTTCCTCACCTGGCACCGCGCGTATCTGTACTTCCTCGAGCGGATCCTCGCGTGGCACCTCGCGCAACGCGGCGCGACGATTGATCAGACGTTCCGGATGCCGGTCTGGGACTGGGAAGCGACCGAAACGAACGTGCAGTTCCCGACGGCGTACGCCAACGTGTGGATGGGGAAGATCAGCGACGGCAACCTGAACCCGCTGTGGGTCGCACAGCGCGACAACAAGGTTCCCCTCAACCTGGTCGCCCTCGGCGCCAACATGCAAGTGATGCTCAGCGCGCCGAGCAGCGGTCCGGCGAACTTCTACGGCGCCGCGCCGATCGCCGGGAACGGCCGCAACCGCCAAGGCACGGGCGAGAACAAGGCCCATAATCTCGTGCACAACTGGGTCGGCGGCGGGTTCAACGGGCCGTCCGATCCCGGAACCGGCTGGATGGGCGACCTCTCCGTCGCCGCCAAAGACCCGCTGTTCTTCGCGCATCACGCGAACATCGACAAGACGTGGGCCTGGTACCGCTCGTTCGAATACAGCGACGAGCCGGCGTCGACCGATTACCGCGACGTCACATGGACGTTCTTCGACGAACAGAAACGGTGCGTCAACGTTCAGGCGAAGGATCTCATCGACTACAAGAACGCGCTGCGCTATCACTACGCGCCGGTCCCCTCGAAGTACACCGGTCCCCCGCCGCCCAATGCGGGCCGCGCGCTCGCGCTCACCAACGGTCATCTCGCCGCCGTGGCGGCGCCGCCGGCCGGCGCGAAAGTCGGGCTCACGCTCACCGACGTGCCCTACAAAGGCTCCGGAACGTTCGAGATCATCGCGCGCGGGCCGAGCGGTTCGGCGGTGCTCGGGAGCTTCACGATCACCGCCCACCGCGGCATGAACATGGGCACCGCGACCGACGTGTTTCTACTGGTCTCGGAGCAGGCGCGCGCGCTGCTGAACCAAGCGTCGACCAAGCTCGTCGTTCAGAAGGTCACCGGTCGCAGCAGCCTCCTCGGGGCCGCCGTCGGCGCGGCCCCCGCCACGGAACTCACGGCATCGAAGGCGACGTTGTTCGTGCACTGATCATGCTGCCCACTCCGCCTGCACATGTGGGGTCGCCGGTTCCCGGCGGCCCCCTCGTGCCGCTCATCGTGCCGCCCGGCGTGCGCTCCGCCGGCCGCGCGCCGCATTGGATCGCGATCGAAATCGTCGCGCCGAGCCGGCTTCCGAAATCGCCGACGGTTCTCGTCTATCTCGTCCCCGACCCCGGCGTCCCGCTCGATCCCAAGCACGCGCTGCTCGGTTCGTGGTCGGATCTCGGCCGCGATACGGGCGGAACGTTCACGGTCTCGGGTACCCTCGACGCACAAGCGCTGCGCGCGCTGCGCGCCTCGTCGCACCCCCACGTGCGCATCGTCGTCAATCCCGACGGATTGGGGCGCGCAACGCGCCCCGGGCTGCAGGCCGCCGCCGCACGCATCGTCGACGTGCGCTGAGTCTCGAGGGCTCGTCGCCGACCCATCACCGGCGCTTTACCTATCGTTCACCTGCACGACACCGTGTTGCGCTAGTCTGCCGGTACGCCGCGCTCAGCGGCTAACACGAATCGTGGAGAACGTACATGGTCAAATTGCGCTCTGGTCTCAGTTTCCTCATCGCCGCCGGCTCCGTAGCCATCGGCAGCGCGACGATGCAGCCGGCATCGGCGGACGAAGTCTTTCCCTGCAGTGCCATTCACCGCGACGCAGTCGTCATCCGCGCCGCTCATCCGGACTATCCTTCCATCGCCGAACAGCGCGGAGACGGCGGCGTCGTCTACGTCAAAGTCGATCTCACGCCGACCGGCTCGATCTCCGGCACCTCGATCGCACAGTCTTCCGGGAACCCTTTCCTCGATGACGCGGCACTCGAAGCGGCGGCCCGGAGCGAATTTCAGCCGGAGACGCAGGACTGCACGCCGATCTCCGGCTCGTACTTGTTCCTCGTGACCTTCGCGCAATGATCGAGCAGGACTTTTTGCGGGGCTGGGGGCCGCGGCTCGGCTAGCGGCCGCTAGCGAGAAGCGGAGGGCGCAACGAGCGACGCGCCAAAAACCTCCGGCCCATTCCGCCCGCCGCACGGGGGAAGGCTCAATGCGCGTGCTGCCGTCCGCGAACGATCATTTCGACGCCGTCGTCATCGGGTCGGGCTTCGGCGGTTCGGTCATGGCGTACCGGCTCGCCGACGCGGGGAAGCGGGTCTGTGTCCTCGAGCGCGGGAAGCGCTATCCGCCCGGATCGTTCGCCAGAACGCCGGTCGAGCTGCGGCACAATTTTTGGCGACCCAAGAAGCGAGATTACGGCCTCTTCGACGTCTGGTCGTTCGACCACATCGAAGCCGTGGTGTCGGCTGGTGTCGGCGGCGGGTCACTCATCTACGGGAACGTTCTGATCCGCAAGGACGAGCAATGGTTCGCTCCTGACGAGGGCTGGCCCGTCACGCGGCAAGATCTGGAGCCGCACTATGACGCGGTCGAATGCATGCTCGGTCCGCAAGTCTATCCGCACGCCTATCGGCACGACAACAAAACCGCTGCGATGGGACGTGCGGCGGACGAGCTCCGGATCGGTCGAACGACGTACGACGACGTCAATCCGAAGATTGCGCAGTGGTATCTGCCGCTGCTGGCCGTGACCTTCACGAACGGGCGCGAGCCGCCGCGTCCCGGCCAGGCGATTCCAGGCAGCGATTGCAACATTCACGGCGCGCTGCGGCAGACGTGTCGCCTCTGCGGAGAGTGCGACGTCGGCTGCAACTACGGATCGAAGAACACGCTCGATTACAACTACCTCAGCGCCGCGGCCGTGCGGCGGGCCCTCATCTGCGAACTCTGCGAAGCGAAGACGATCGCTCCGGTGCGTTGCGACGGGCGGACGGCGTATCAGGTAACGTTCGTAGCGCACGATCCCGATGACCCCACGGATGCCGCGCGCCGGCCGCGCATCGCGATCACGTGCGATCGGCTGATTCTCGCTTGCGGCACGCTCGGGACGACGCTGCTCTTGTTGCGGAACCGCGACAACCTGCCCAACCTGAGTTCCGCGCTCGGGAAAGGTTTCAGCGGAAACGGAGACTATCTCGCGTTCGCGCGACACTGCACGAAGCGCGAACATGGAACTCGAAAGCCGGTCCCGCTGAACGCCTCGCGTGCTCCGGTGATCACCAGCACGTTTCGCTTTCCGGATCGGCTCGACGGAGGTTCGGAGGACGGGCGCGGATTCTACTTGCAGGACGCCGGTTACCCGCTCCTCGGAGACTATCTTTGGGAGGCACTCGAACCGGTGCACGTCTTCCGCCGCATGCTCAAGTTCGCATGGAAGCGAATAGCGGCGAAGATCTGGCACCGGTCCCAAACCGAGCTGGGAGCGCAACTCGAAGGCGTCATCGGTGACGCCGCTCCGTCGTTATCGTCGATGCCGCTGCTCGGATTCGGCCGCGACATCCCGGATGGTGAGATGACGCTGCGAGGGTCCCGGCTCCAAATATCGTGGCGAACGACGGCTTCGAAGGAGTACCTCGATCGCGTCGATCCGCAAGCACGTGCGGTCGCCGAAGCGCTCGGCGGGCGTTACGGCCAGAATCCGCTGACCAGAGCCTTCAACCGACTCATCACGGTACATCCCCTTGGCGGGTGCCGCATGGGACGAAGCGTGCAGGATGCAGTCGTGGACTCGAGCGGCGAAGTCTTCAACTATCCGGGACTGTACGTCGCCGACGGATCGGTGATGCCCGGTCCCGTCGGTGCGAATCCCAGCTTCACGATTGCGGCTCTGGCAGACCGGTTTGCGACCAAGATGCTGGAGAAGGAGCGGCGAGGCGCATAGAATCGCCGCCTCGGTTCGATTACGAGATCACATCGCGTCCCTGCGGATGCCACCATTCGCGTTGTGCCGCTTCGAATCGGCGCTGTGGGTGCGCCGGAGTCACATCGGCCGGCTCGGTAAACGCTAACCCCGAAGTGACGACGTCGAGCGCACCGATGTCTCCCGAGCGGGTGCGCGACCAGAACCATCCGTCGTCGAGGTAATCTTCGTGCGTTATCGGCCGCCATGGAAACCATCTGCCGAAGCGTTGCCGGTTTTCGGCGACGAGCCGGCCGATGAAACGCCGGCCGCTGCGCCGTGCCTCCTCTCGAATTGCCATTCGATGCCTCTGCGCTGCCGAAGGTGGTTCTCCCGGGAGCACAAACGAGCGATAAGACGCGATGCTGTCGGCGATGATGTCCGAGAAGTACCAGCAGTTCAGCCAATAGATGCCGTTCGACGCAACGCTCCCTTGGAGACTGCCACGGTCGGCCGTAAAGAGCGCGCCGTAGAGGTCGCTGCGCCACTCGTCGTAGCGCGCAGAGAACGTCGGATGCATGGCCTCGAAAAAATACTTGGTCTTCTCGAGAGACGTCCCGAACGACACGAACCCGCGGAGCCGTTTGAAGTCGTGATCGAGGATGTTGCCTTCACGGGAGAGGTTGAAGAGGTGCAGCATGCCGTCCATCGCGATCGTCGACCCCAAGCTATGGGCCAAGACGTAGACCCGGTCGTAGGCTGGACCATCGAGCGGGGTCCGAATGGTACTCTCGAGCGCGTCGATGAAGAGCGTCATGACCTGCTCGCGAGCGGCGAAAAGCGACGCGTTTTGGTCGCGGGTCATGTAGACCTGAACGGGTCCGAAAAAGTGCACCAAGAAGCCGCCCATCAGGGAGATGCCGATCTGGAATGCGGCAACCGCGCCGGCGAGAAGACCGACGGTACGCGCCGCGATCAACGACGAGCACCAAAGCCATCCGGCCGCCGCTATCAGGAAAAGCGCCGCCACGACGGCAAGCCTCGACCACAATTGGATCGGCTCTTTCAAAAGTTCGGAAGAGTTTTTCGCGATCGCGAACGAGGAGCGGACGGCCAGCACGAAGACATATGCGGCGATCAATCCTACCGCAAAAGCCGCGAGAAGACGAGGCTGTCGCCACGCAGGCTCATCGCTGCCGCCGGGCGGGGGGATGCCGCGCCACGCGTACGCCGCCGCGACGACGGCACCACCCAGGAACGCGACCCCGAGTGCGACGGCCGCGATGACGATCGCGGCGTCGAACAGGGCCTTTGACGGCTTCTCGCGACAGCGCGCCGTCGTATTGACCGGATTGACGACGGTCGTCAGCATCCAACGTAGGACCGCGCCGGCCGTCGTCTTCCCTCGCACGAGCGGACTCCAGTACACTTCCTGGACGTCGAAGAAGTCGTGCGCAGGTGCGCTGGAATCGTCATCTGCGCGGTGGACCCGTACTATCGGTGGTCCCTCGATCGCTGACGGCTCGGCGGTTCGCGCGGTACGGGAGAAGACGGCGCTCATGGTCCACGAACCAGGTGCCGTGATGCGGTTGAGCCGATCGGTCAGCGCCGAAGCAACGTGATCTTGAAAGGCGTGCCGTACGATCGGCAATACGCCGTGAACGGCGAGAATCGCAATCCGCACCTGCACTCACCTCACAAGACGGGGGCGAAGAGCGACCGGCCCCGCACCGGTCCCGCCCGTACGGCCTCGAACGAGCGCGGTGACGTGATCGGAGGGCTCGCAGTCGAATTCGAGCCGCAAATGGCGGCAGTACTGTCGATAGCGTCGCAGCGCTGCGGCGCGATCTCCCATTCGCAAATGCGCCGCGATGGCGATCTCGTGAGCCGGCTCGTCGAACGGATCGTACTCGATGATCGTCTGTGCGACGTCGAGGGCCTCTGAAAAGTCGCCGCGGTCGAAAGCATCCTTCGCGAGCCGTTGCCCAGCCTCGGATCGAAGCTCGTCGATGAACCGTTCGGTCGACGCGAACCATTCCCACGAAGCAATTCGCGAAGGCATCCTGCAGCAGAGCTGCTCGTACAGCACGACGATTGCGTGACGGTCGGCGGCGGAAAGGACCCCGCTCGCTCGCAGCGCGGGGACGCGGTCACGGATCTCCCACAAATCGACTCGGGCTTCGTCGCATAGCTGAAATCCGTCTCGCGTTCGCACGATCGCGCCTTCGTCGTTCAGGCGCTGCCGTAAGCGGTGCAGGCAGACGCTCAACGCATTGCGAGCCGCGGTCTCGTCGAGGTCGGGCCACAGCTGATCGACGATCGATTCTGCCGCGACCGTTTGACGGCGAACCGCCAGAACGAATAATAGCGCGAGCTCACGGTTCGGAAGGGTGCGCTCGCTCCCGCCGGACCGCACCGCCCCTCGCAAGACCTCGATTTGGAGGCGCGGAGCGGCTCCGAGTCGTTCAACGCCAATTCGCTTCTCGGCGAAGGCGCCCAGCATGCCGGTGTGCGGGCGACCGTCCGTGATGTCGCGGACGGCACTCTGTAGGGGAGGCGAATCGATCAGCGCTGCCGCTTTGCGGGCGCGTTCCTGCAGATCGGTTCGTTCGTCCGCGTCAGAGACGGCAGCGAGCGCGAGGAACGCGAGGACGGTGAGGAACGGCGCGCCGTAGCGGACACTGAGGTCGACGGCGCTCCGAGCGTGCCGTACGGCGTCCTCCGCGTCCGCCGCGTCACCGTAGGCGATCAAGTCGCCGCAGATGACCCAGCGCGGCATGTCAGCGCTCTGCGGTTGACCGAGGAACCCTTTTCGCAGGCAGTTGGCAAAGTATCGCAAGCCGCGGATGCCGTTGTCGTCTACCATTCGCGCGAGCTCGTGGCCGTATCTTGCATAGACGGCGTCCTCGCCTGCGAGCCACGCTCCAAACGCAGCCTCGGCATATCGCTGCGCGACGACGTTCCAGAGATCTGAGGGCATCGTCGCTCGAATCGCGCGATCCAGCAAGTCGCGCTCCCGCGGGCGGTCCCCAAGCGTGCGCGCGACCTCCGCTCCGAGCAGCATCAAGACGGCCGATCCCATGACGTCCATCGATCGGACGAGCGGTAAGGCAATCGTAAGATCGGCTTCGGCGTCTCGGATGCTGCCGAGCCGTGCCGTGATCGTAGCCCGAAGATAGAGGACGTACCCGTGCAGCGGCGATTCCGGTGACTCCGGGATCGAGCTGCGCGGGGCGGTCGCCTCGATGAATGCTAAGGCTTCTTGGAACCTGCCGACGAAGCTCATGAAGAGCACGCGCATCGAGAAGATGAGATATCGCTTTTCGAGCGGCGTGTCCCCAGAGAGGCCGTTCCAGACCTCGGTCGTTTCGGCGAGCAGTTCCGCGCTGTCCGAGGAGTACATTTTCAAGAGCGCGCTGCACGCCCAAAGCGTAGGGTGGCGCTTGACCAGGCTGGGTTCGAGCCCCGCAAGAACGCGCGCGTATCGCATCGACGGCGCGTGATAGCGCGCGAGCGGGACGCCTTCCAAGACGCGCGCAGCTTCGGCGTGAGCCTGGTTGGCATAGTGCAGCTCGGCGGCGCGGATCAAATCGCCGGCGGCTTCGAATGCCGTCGCGGTCTCGTGAAGCAGCGGTCCGCGCTTCACGCCTTCACGCACGAGGAGCATCGCGGAGATCAATGGGTGAACGATAAACGTGTTTGCCGTAGAGCGGCTCACGAAGGGCGAAGAGCGCTCGAAGGCAGCGAAGTTCAAACCCGCGTCGGGTTTCTTCGTCGCAAGCTCGACGTCGAGCTCGGTGGCGTCGGGGATGAATGCGGCCGCGACGAGCGCTTCGAAAACGTCTGTGTCGAGGCGCGCGAGCACTTGATCGGCCAAGTACTCGTGAATGTCTTCGAAGGCGATGTCGTCGAGTTGCCCGAGCAACGCTTCCAGCCGTTTCTCCTGGGCGAAACGCGCCAACAGCAGTACCGCGATAGGCCACCCCTGTGAAACGGCTTGGACTCGCTCGACGATCGACGCCTCGACGGATAAGGGCGCGAAGATCTCCCGTATCTCGTCGGGTCCGAAGGTGAGGTCCTCCGCGCGAAGTTTGGCGACGCGATGCGGAGCGGCAAAGCGGCTGAGGTGCAGACGCAAGTCTTCGCGGGAACAGATGACGATGCTTCGATGATTCGGGCAGCAACCCAGCAATCGAACGAAAAACTCGCGCGCGCTCGGCTCCGTCAGAAGATGTTCGGCATTTTCGAAGATCAACGTCGACGGCGCCGCAGCTGCCTGCCACGTCTCGAGAGCGAGGAGCGCGCGTTCAGGCTTCGCGGTTGCCTCGTCGGCAAGCATGAGCTGGCTTTGAATGAGGCTCGGCGTACGATCCGGTGATTCTTGCGCCAGGGCGGGAAGAAGTCTCTGCGCGAAATCGAGATCGTCTCGAACGCCGGCACAATCGACGACCGATGAGACGGCGACCCCTCGTACGAGCTGGCGCGCCAGCGTCGATTTGCCGAAGCCTGCCGGAGCGTGTATGGCGACGAGCTTGAGCCGGGTGCAATCGAGCCTGGACAGCAAAGATCGCCGAATGATCTCCGTTGACTCAGCTTCAAAGAGGTCGTCCATGTCGGCCGCCGCCCGTGGTGCCCGGAGTTCCTCCAGCGCTCCCTTCACGAGCCGGGGACATCCTGCGGGGCAGTCTCTCGGCTGTTTGTCTACTCTAAGGGCCCGGGGGCGCACTTCTCGCCGTAAGTCTGGTGTAAGGTGCGCGCCCGCGGGCGTAAGCCGCGCGATACGCAGTCTCTCTATCGTGTAGTCGTCGGCGCGTCCGGCGCCGGAACGCAACTCGAGGGAGGTCGATATGATCGACGCGATGCGTCTCGCGCGAGGCGGAGCTGAGGTGCTCACCATGGTCCACGCGGCCACGGCAACGGTGCGGCATGGTGGTGCGCCAGTCGACCTGAGCTGGCGCGAGCGGAAGTTGGCGATCGCGATCGCCTCTGCGCCTCGGGCCGTCCTCACCGAGACGCTCGCTCGACTGCTCTTTCCCGATCGTGACGACGAGGATGCCGGCAAGACCGTCAAGGTGTACGTCTACCGGCTCCGGCGGCGGATTGCCGCGGACTTCGTGGTGCGGCGTGACGGCGGTTACGCGCTCGGACCTCACGTTGCCGTCGATATCGTGCAGGCGCAGCAGATCATCCAGCAGTTGTCCCGAGACGACGCCGCGCTCGACGACGATCGACGCCGCTGCATCCTCGACCTCGCGCGGGAGCTCAGGTCTGAGTGTCCTACCGCGTTGCTGGAGTCTGAGTGGTGCGAGGCGATCGCGCGCCGTTCGCGGCGCTTGGGCCACGATTTGGCGATGGCGGTCGGAGGGAACGCCGCCAGGCACGGTGCGTATCGCGCAGCTTGCAGCATCGGCCAGGAGCTCACCTACGAAGACCCGTGCGACGAGGAGGCTTGGGAGCTCCTGATCCGCGCGCAGTTGGGGCACGGCGAGCACGCGGCAGCATTTCGAAATTTTCGCTGCTACGAAACGATGCTGGCCCAAGAGCTCGACGCCGCGCCGTCCGTACACGTGCGCAAGCTCATCCACGATGCGCGCATAGAGTTGCACGCTGCCTCGAAACTGAGAATTCGTTCGCAATAGAGGTCTGCCGCATCTCTGTTGAGAAGCGATTATCATCGTGCTGTCTCGACTGGGCTTGCCGGCCATCGTCCTCGTCCTCACTGCGTGCGCGCCGCACGGTTCCCCATCGGACGGCCCGATCAGGGTGGTGGCGGCGGAAAATGTCTGGGGGAGCGTCGTCGCACAGATCGGCGGCGAACGGGTCCGCGTCCGCAGCATCGTCTCCGACCCCAATGCCGACCCGCACGAGTTCGAAAGCGACGTCGTCACCGCGCGAGCCGTTGCGGACGCACGGTACGTCGTCATCAACGGTGCCGGGTATGACGCTTGGGCAGAGAAGCTGCTGGATGCGAACCCGGTAGCGCATCGGGATGTGCTCAGTGCGGGGGACGTCGTCGGCAAGCGCCCCGGCGACAATCCGCATCTCTGGTACGAACCCGGCTACGTCCAGCGCGTCGCAGACCGCATCGCCGCCGATCTGTCGCGCATCGATCCCGCGGGCCGTGCGTACTTTCGCAGCCGTCGCGACCGGTTCGCGCGCGACTGCGCGCCGTACCGCGCCCGCATCGCCGCCATCCGCATGCGCTTCGCGAAGAAGCCCCTCGGCGCGACGGAAGACGTCGTGGCGTATCTCACTGCCGCGGCCGGGCTCGACCTCACGACGCCGACCGCGTTCATGCAGGCGGTCGCGAACGGTACCGAGCCGCCGACCGGCGCGCTGCTGCAGCTTCACCGTCAGCTCGATTCGCACGCGATCCGCGTCCTGCTCTACAACGTTCAAACGTCGACGTCGGTGACCAGCGACATCCGCGCACGCGCTCGTGCGAGCCGCATTCCGGTCGTGACGGTCACCGAAACGATCGTTCCACCGGACGGCCGCTTTGAGGACTGGCAGCTCGATCAGACGCGTCGCCTAGAAGCGGCGCTGAAGTCGTGAACGCGGCCGTCGAAGTCGCGGACGCCGGCATCCGCTTTGGCGACCGTTGGATCTGGAGACACGCGTCCTTCACGATCGAGCCGGGATCGTTCGTGGCGATCGTGGGTCCGAACGGCGCCGGAAAGTCGACGTTGCTGAAGGGTCTGTTGGGCCTGCTCCCGCCGACCGAAGGGCGCATCCTGGTGCAAAACAGCGTCCCGCGACGCGGCGATCCGGCGATCGGATATATGCCGCAGGCGCGCTCGATCGAACCGGAACTCGCGATCCGCGGCTGCGACATCGTCCGCTTCGGCGTCGACGGCTTTCGCTGGGGGATTCCGTTACCGGGCATGCGCGAGAGGGATCGCCGCAAGCGCGTAGAGCGCGCCGTCGAGGCCGTCGGCGCGCAGGGGTACGCGCATCGCCGGCTGGGGTCGCTCTCCGGAGGCGAGGCCCAACGCTTGTTCCTCGCGCAAGCCCTCGCCGGCGATCCCGATTTGCTGATCCTCGACGAGCCCCTCGCGAACCTCGACCTCGTCAATCGGGCAGCGATCACGGCACTCACGGCGGCGATCGCCCGGGAGCGCGGAATCGCCGTGCTGCTCGTCGCCCACGACGTCAACGGGCTGCTGCCGTACTTGGACACGCTCGTCTACGCCGCGAACGGGCGGATCGCGGCGGGCCGGCCCGCCGACGTCGTCACGACCGCGGCGTTGAGCCGTATCTACGACGCGCACGTCGAGGTCTTGGTCGACAGCCAAGGTCGGCGCTTCGTGGTCGCACCCGACCCGGCATCGTGATCTCGCTCGGTCACCTGTTGGCCTACGACTTCGTTCGCAACGCGCTCATCGCCGGGACGCTGGTGGCGGTGACTGCCGGAATCGCCGGCTATTTCGTTGTGCTCCGCGGCCTCTCGTTCGCCGGGCACGCACTTTCGCACGTCGGTTTCGCGGGCGCCACCGGCGCCGTAGCGCTCGGAATTCCCGCCGTGTTCGGACTGCTCGGTTTCGCGCTGCTCGGCGCGGTCGGCATGGGGGCGCTGGGGGATCGCGTGCGCGGGCGAGATGTCGCGATCGGCATCGTGCTGGCGTGGTCGCTAGGCCTTGGCGTGCTGTTTCTCTCCCTGTACAAAGGGTATGCGACGGAAGCGTACGCGTTGCTGTTCGGTGAGATTCTCGGGATCAGCGCGACCAGTGTGGTCGTCACGGCCGTCGCTTCGTTCATCGCGCTGGGGGCGCTCGCGCTCATGTACCGGCCGCTCCTCTTTACGTCGATCGACCCTGACGCCGCCCTCGCGCGCGGCGTTCCCGTCCGCGCCGTCGCGATCGGTTTCATGCTCGTGCTCGGGCTCGCGGTGGCGACGGCCGCGCAGGTCGTCGGCGTATTGCTGGTCTTCGCGCTGCTCGTCACCCCGGCCGCGATCGCCGAGCGCCTCACCGCAACTCCTGTGCATGCCATTGCGCTTTCCGTAGGTTTTGCGCTTGCGTTCACCTGGGGCGGTCTGCTGCTCGCGTTATGCTTGCCATATCCCGTGAGTTTCTTCATCACGACACTCGCGTTTGCCGGCTACGTCTCCGTGCGAACGCTGCGGCGACCGGTCGCTATCAGGGTGCGATCGCCGCACGAGCCGACCGCGGCGCGGCTCGTCAGTCGTTGAGGATCTCCACGTCGAGCCGGCCCAGGCGGGTGGGGTCGGCGAGGAGCGCGATTTCGACGATCTTCCCGTGTGTGATCGTGAAGTCGAAAACGACACGCGGCTTTCCGCCGGGAGCCCATACGGCTCCGGGCGGTTCCGTTCACGAGCGCCGGTTGCGCGAACCGGGCACGCCCGGAGAAGGTGTTGTCCACGGCGGGGGCGCCGCGGAGCAGTCACCGTCGCGCGCGGCGGCGAGAAAGGCGTCGACGATCGCTCGCCGGCGGGTGAGATCGGCGCCGGGAACCGCGGCCGCTCCCTGTACTCGTCGGCGGGCGCCGCTGGCGAGCTGCCTGGCAGTGTTCGTGGAGCGCCCCTATCCCATCAAGGACCTTGCCCGAGCGAAGACGCTGTACGGCAAGCTCTTGGGTGTCGCGCCGAACATGGACGAGGAGTACTACGTCGGCTTCAGCGTCGGAGACCAAGAGGTAGGTCTGGATCCCCACGGTCACAGCCAGGGGATGACCGGGCCCGTCTGCTACTGGCACGTTGACGACATCCAGGAGAGTCTGGGGCTGCTCCTCGTCGCCGGCGCAGAGACGCAGCGAGCCGTCAGCGATGTCGGTGGCGGCAAGCTGATCGCATCGGTGAAAGACGCAGACGGCAACATCATCGGTCTCATCCAGTCACCCTGATTGCGCGTCACGCCCGGGCAGGCGGGAGCGAACCGTCACACGACGTCGATGGTGAGCTGCACCTCGACGTCGAACCACTGAACCATCTCCTGCAGCTGGCTCACGCGCAGGACGTGAGGACCACGTTCGCGCGGCGCGTCGACGGCGATTTCGTATCGCCGCGTCGATCCGCGTTTCGAGCCCGGCTCGATACGGGAGCGGCCCAACGCCGTGGCAAACGCTTGCTCTGTATCGTCGATTGCGTCCACGTTCGACCAAACGTAGGCAAAACGAATCGGATTGGGGACGAAGCTCGTCAACGACACGGGACCGTCGTTGCGAAGCGTGACCTCGGCGACGAACGGCTCGCCGGCGCGCACCTGCTGCGGCGCGCTCGGCGCGGAGAGGGAGACGACCGCTTTGCCAGCGCCGATCGGCTCCGTCGTGATCCGCGCCAGCACGCGCTCCGCATCGATCGGCACATGCGAGGCAACCGCGAAGACCTCCGTCGCCTCCCGCAGTTCCTCAGCGGTGAAGGTGCGGGCCAACGAGCCGCGCGGATCATCGCCGGCAGCTACCCACACCAAGACGTGCTCGAAGGCTTCTCGCAGCAGCTGATCCTGCGCGGCGGGCGAGCGACCATTCGGGGAAGCGTGCACGATCAGCGAGCCGCGGCTCTTCGAGCTTGCGGCCGTGAAAGAGCACGTACTGCGCGTATCCTCCGCATTCGCTATAGTAGGCTGTGTCGTACCGATCGCGCATTGCGCCGTTCGACGCTGCGACCTCAACCGGTTCGGTCACGAGCGCGTCGACGAGGGCCGCTGCAGTGATCATCGCTCCCTCCTCGCTGAGATGAACGAAATCGCGCAGCATGCCGTCACGGACGAGGCCGTCCTGCGAGTACGCAGCCCATCGGTCGATGAAGGGAAAACCTTCCTCGCTGCAAATGCGCCGCAGAGCGAGGTTTTGTGAGCAAAAGGGTCTTGTAGCGCCACGCCAGCATCGAGCTGCGCGGAGCGGGCGGGAAGCCGGCAGTCCGGTAATTGCGATCGCAGTCGTCCTCGTCGAGCGACATCGGCGGATGCCCCAGGACGGCGACGCGGGTGAGGCCGCTCGCGCGAAACATGCGCAGTACGGCGCGGAGCGGCTCGAGCGGTTCCGCGAAACGGCGCTCCGCCTCCTGTGCCGGCAGTGCGCCCGGCGCCGTCGTTCGGCACACCTCCGGCGTACCGGGATCGGTGCGAATCTCGAGCGGAAGCTCGAGATCCGACTCGGTGATTTCGAACGCGACCTCTCCGAAGTCTTGGCCGCCCGTCGCGATGACGAGTGCCGGATCGGTCGTACGATCCTCGAGTGCGCGGACTCCGGGCCAGTCGCCCGTACCGATCGAGGAACGATGCCCCAGCGCGTCCTCCGTGAGTATCCACCGTTTGGGGCCGATGCGCGCGACGCGCAAAGCTTCCTGAATTCGTTCGTCGAGAGCCCCGTCGGGACGCACGAAGTCGCACGTGCGCAACGAACGGCAATAGAGCGCACGAAACTCGACCATTTCGCCCCACGACGTGCGGAACAGCCGATCCGAAAGTGCGAAGATGTGGCTGTCTCCGAGCATGTAGATCGGGGTCGGTCGAGGCATCGGTACGAGTACTGCCATTACCGCCGGGCCTTTGGAATTGATCGACCCCGATCCCTCCGAGCATTATCGCGCGTTCCAACCGAGCGTGTTACCGCGCGGCTGCGATCGCCGGCGTCACCGCAAGATGCCGGTGTGGCCCAGCGAGTACCGGCCGGGCTGCGGCCAAACGGTGAGGCCGTGCGGCTCGAGACCGACCGGGATCTTCCGCACGTTGCCGTTCGTCGTGTCGATGGCGTAGACGACGTTGTCGAACCGTCCTGAGAGCCACAGAACGCGTCCGTCTGCGCTGACATTGCCCATGTCCGGGCTGCCGCCGCCCGGGATCGGCCAGTGCGCGATCACGTCGCGTCCGGCAAAGCCGATCACGCAGACGCTTCCCGCTTTGCCGTTGCGGGTGCTGTGGATCGCATGCGAGCCGCGGTTCGACACGTACAGCTTCGTGCCGTCACGACTCGGATAGAGTCCGTGCGGCCCGACACCGGTGGCGATGAAACCGATCTCTTTGAAGCGGTCGCCGTCGACGAGGATCACGCCGTCGGCATGCATGTCCGCGACGAAGAACGTCTTCCCGTGCGGACCGGCGCGCACGTCCTGGGGCATCCCGCCTCGCGAGAGCTTCAGGTAGCCGAGCACCTTGCGATGCACGGTATCGATCTTCACCAGGCGGCCGTTGAACTCGCAGGTGAAGATCGCGTAGCGCCCGTCGACGGAATAGTCCGCGTGGTTGATGCCGCGGCAACCGGGGGTATGGAGCGAGGCTTGCAACACCATCGTGTGCGGATCCCGAAAGTCCAGTCGCTTGCGCTCTTCGGCGACCACGATCGCCGACTTGCCGTCCGGCGTGAAGTACATGTTGTAGGGATCGTCGACCGGGATCGACACGCCCGGCTTGCCGGTTCGCGGATCGATCGGCGTCACGCTGCCGTGGGTGCGGCCCTCCGCGTTGTTCGTGACCCACAACGTGCGCAGGTCCCACGACGGTACGACGTGCTGCGGGTTGTGCCCGACGTCGAACCGGCCGACGACCTTGAAGCCGGCAGGGTCGATCACGTACACGTTGTGCGAACGCAGGTTGGGCACATACACGCGCGGCAGGTCGTGCGCGACCTGCGGCGCGATGTCGCTGCTCGTGGTTGTGCTGAAGATGTTCTGCGAATCGCGGAGGGGCGGCATCCCGGGTATGGTCACGACGCGGTGCACGGCGCCCGCCGACGGCGACGGAGACTGCGGCGCCGCCGTCTCGGATGTCCGCGGAGCGCACCCGAACACGGTGGCGAGGAGGACGCCGACCGCTGCAATGGCCAGCCTCATTCTCGACAATGGCGATCCACCGTATGCATGTGCCAGGGAAGCGTCGTCAGGCACGTTGGCGAGGTCGGTGCGCCTTTTTGCATCGGATCGCCTGCACGCTCTGAAGACCTGTGCGTCCTAGCCGAGGCGACTACCCGCTCGCCATCCTGGCTGAATACGTTCTTCGCGCTCGGCAAAGCAAAAGCAGCGTGAGGCAGTATTTCGGGCGATCGCCGATCCGACGCGCCGGCAGATTCTTGGTTTGTTGCGGGGCGGCCAGTTCACCGTTGGCGAAATCGCGGGAAATTTTCACACGAGTCGTCCTGCGATTTCGAAGCACCTTCGCATTACTGCGATCCGCAGGCTTGGTCGTTACTCATCAGGACGGTGCCGCGCGCATTTGTGAACTCAACGCGAAACCATTGCGTGCGGTCGATGACTGGGTTCGGGACTACGAGACGTTCTGGGGCGACAGCCTGCGCGATCTGAAGCGCTACGTGGAGGGGCGCGATGAATCAGACAAGCACAAGCGACACGATTAGAAAAGAAATCGCGATCAACGCGCCGGCCGAGCGCGTCTTCGAAGCATTGGTCGACCCCAACCAACGCTTGCAGTGGTGGGGTCACGGACCGTATCGCATGACGCACGCGGAGTCCGATTTGCGCCCGGGCGGCAAATGGGAGCTGCACGTCGAGGCGGACGGCCGGACGACGAGCGCGCGCGGAGAGTACCGCGCCGGTACGACCGGCTGGCCAGACGTCCTCGCTTCGCTGCGAACGTTTGTCGAGCACCGAAACGGTAACGGCAAGGACGGTGCGGCCTCCGAGTAGGGTTTTACGCAGATACGCGTCTGATACGATTGTCTCGCACGTGCGTTGCGAGCCTGACGAGTTCCGAAAACGCGCCGTTGCGCTGCGGGTTGCGCGGATAAACGAGCGCGACGGTGCGCTGCAGCGGCGTGTGCTCGCTCAGCGGGATGCGAACCACGTCCGGGTGCGCGTACGTACACATGCTTTCCGGGACGAGCGCAACGCCGATGCCGGTGCTTACGATGTGCTCCATCGTTGACGCGTCGCCTACCTCGACGACGACCCTAGGGACGAAACCGGCGCGCGCACACGCTTGGAAGAGATCGTGTCGCGTGCCGGAGCCCTCCGGCGCTGCGATGAACGGTTCGTCGCGCAGCTCCGCGAGCTCGATCCTCGATCGAACGGCAAAGGGGCTTTGAACGCTCACGCAAAGCAGCACGGCCTCGGTGAAGAGCGTGATGACGGAGAGGTCGGGCTCGACGGGGCAGGGCGAGACGAACGCCGCGTCGATCTCGCCGGCCAGCACCGATGCGATCAGCGCATTGGTAAGACCGTGCCGCAGATAGACGCGTGTCGCGGGCTCGCGCCGCAGCAGTTCGGCGACGAGTTGTGGTACGAGGGAGCGTCCGAGTGAAAACATGTGGCCGAGCCGCAGTGTCTGCCGCCGTCCCGACGCCGCTCGGACAACGTCGAGCGCATCGGATCGCGCACGGATCACCGAGGCTGCTTGTGCCGCGAGCGTTCGTCCGGCCGCGGAGAGGCGGATTCGGCGCCCGTCGGCCTCGACCAGGATAACCCCGATGCGCATCTCGAGTCGGCGGACGGCTCGTTGAATCGACGGCACGCTGGAGTTGAGCCTCTCGGCCGTTTTGCCCAGATGCTGCGTCCGGGAAAACTCGAGAAAAATCTCGAGTTCACGGAACGTGACGTCGCCGTCGTCCATTGAAACCGTCTCCTTTCTTCTAGCTACGCACTCCGCGCTCCCAAACCGCTTCCGGCTGGACCAAAAAGGCCGTATCGTGCTGGCCAAAAGTATGGAGGGCATCCCTACGGCTCCTCGCGCGGGCCGAGCATCCAGTGTCTCATCACGGGTGGTGGCCGTAATCATTTCTTTGATTGAAACGATTACGTTAGAAAGAGTAGTCGTTCGCGAGCATTGGAGGCGATATGGTGTGCCCATGCGATTTGGAGCTCTCCGAAGATTTGCGGCTCTTGCATGCGCCGCAATTGCCCTCATCCTGCCGGCTGCTCCGGCAGCGGCGCAAAGCGCGCAGAACGCTGGGTCGACCGTCACCGGCACCGTGGTCGATCAACGCAACGCCCTTTCCGTCCCGAACGCGACCGTCTCGCTCTCGCAGAACGGATCGATCGTTGCGACGCAGTTCACCGACGCGTCCGGCCGGTTCACGTTCCCCAAGGTTCGCGCTGGGATCTACGACCTCACGATTCGCGCTAGCGGCTTCGTCGCCACGACGACTCCGGACGTGGCGGTGATCGGCGAGAACTCGGTCGTCACCGTGAACACCGTCCTCGCTCTCGCAACGAGCGCGGGCGAGGGGACGAAGGTCATCGGGCGGACGCGTGCCTCGGCGCGCAACGCGCTTGCGGCGGCTACGACGATCTCCCAGTCGGTGGACGTTCAGAACACCATGAAGACCGGGCAAATTCGCGTGACCGACCAGCTGTCGACCTTGCCGGCGGTGAATTTCGCCACGTCGTCGTCCTTCGGCGACGACTCCTTTATCAGCATTCGCGGCTTCGGGGATACCGAAACGCAAGCGTTGATGGACGGCCATCCCATCGGTCCGCTCGGCATCAACCTGAATCCGCGAAGCAACCAGTGGCGCCCCGCCTTCAACTACGCCCTGATGCCGGCGTTCGGTCTGCAGGGCGTCGTCGTGACGTATGGGTCGGGTGCGCAGGGACTCTACGGCTCGGACACGATCGCCGGTTCGGTCAACTTCGAGACGCTCAACCCGACGGGGAAGCCGGAGGGAACGTTTCAGCAGCAGTTCGGAGGCTTCGGCCTCTCCTCGTCGAGTGTCACGGAAACGGGAACGGTCGGCCGTCTCGGATTTGCGATCGCGGCCGGCGTGTCCGGCACCTATGGTGCGTTCCACCCGGGCCAAACCTTCCAATCGGGCCGGCCCTCGAACGTGAGCTCTTTTTCCGTGAATCCGACCAGCGCGTGCAACAACGCGAGCGGTCTTGACGTGAGCGCGTGCAACCAAGCTGTCTCGACATACGCCGTCAGCCAGAATATGAAACTCGGCGCCGACATGCTGAAGCTGCGCTATGCGCTGAGCCCGGTGACCTCCCTCAGTGCCACCGTCTACGACGCCGTGCAGTGGTCCGACAATACCGGTAACGGCGACAACGACTACGTGCCCTACGACAGCCGGCTCAATCAAATCCTCAACCCGAATAGTGCGGCGAGCGTCCCCAACTGCACCACATCTTCCGGCACCGGCGGCTACACCGTCGTCACCGATCCGGTCCACAACGTGAACGGCTGCTACACCGCGCAACAGTACGCAGCGGCTTCCTCGGGAGCCGTCGGCGGCGGCGGCGGTCGCCAGAGCTCGACGCAGATGCGCGATTACCACCTGCGACTCAACACGACGCTCGGCCAGCACAACATCGCGGTAGACTATTTCCTGAACAACTACACGTACTGGAAGGACAGCACCCTGAGCGCCGGGTTCAACGCTGCAGGGCAGGCGCTCGGTACGCCGAGCTTCAACAACTTCTACAACACTCAGGGCTTCCTCGCGTCGGACGACATCGTCTGGACGAAGAACGAGCTCGGCTTCGGATATTACGTGCAGCATCAGTTGCAGACCGGCGATATCGCGGTCGCCGACGCGACGACGGGTACGCTGAGCCTGGCGGCGCTGGCGCCGCAGGCGCTCGGCGAAGGCAACGGCTTTCTCCGCGATACCTACACGTTCAACGACCGGCTCTCGCTCTTCGCGAACATGTGGTTGAAGCGCTCGAGCGTCACGCAGCAGACCACGTTCGACCCCCGTATCTCGCTGCAGATTCGTCCAACTCCGGCCGACGTCTTCCGCCTCACCTACGGACGGTCCGACGGGGCGCCTTCACCGCTGCTCAAGGCCACCGGAGCGCTCCTCGTAACGAACAACGGCGCGTCGGTGACTACCGTGAGTTGCAGCGGGCTCAACAACATCGGTGACTCGGGCAACCCGGCCCTCAAGCCGGAGAGCGCTAACGATTTCGAAGCAGGCTACGGGCATCGCTTCAAGGCCGACAGCAACATCCAGGTCAACGCCTACGTGACGAGCGTCAAGAACCAGCTCTTCCGTGCCGCGGAACCTCTCGCGTCGTTCGGCCTCGGTAACGTGCTGTTCGCGTCGGGCGCACTGGCAACGTACGAAGCGCGCTTGAACGGCCAATGCGGCTTGAGCCTCAACGACCAAACGGTGATTCCCTACCTGGCCGTCGGGACGACCTACAACGCGGCTTCGGCGCTCGCCCGCGGTATCGAGATCACCGGCCGCCAGCGGATCAACCGGATCGCGTACGTCGATTATGGGTACTCGGCTGAGTCTTCGTTCCAATCGGGGATCCCCGACAACATCCTGGTGAACAATGCCACGGTCACCAACGGCTCGCAGGTGCTCGGCATTCCCATCCACCAGGCGACCCTCTCGCTCGACGTCGCGCCGCGAACATGGGAGTTCCGGCTGGACAACTACTACACCGAGTTCAACAATCCGCTGTACCGTCCGTCGTACTGGCACAGCAACGCCTTCCTCAGCAAGTCCTTCGGCGATGGCCGCACGGTGCTGACGCTCGGCGGAACGAACATCTTCTCCCAGGCCGTGCAGTATTACGGTTTGATCGGGCACGGCACGTACGCTCCGGAGAACCGATTCTTCTCCGATGCGACTGCGATGCAGGAGTTCGTAAACGGCAGCTACGCGGCCGAAGCGTTCGGCTTGACCCCACCGCAGCTGACGCTCACGCTGCGGCAGCGCATCTAAGGAAGAGAAATTGACGCTACGATCGGAACTTCAGGCGGCTCTGGACGAATTGCTGCGGGCCACGCGTGGAAGCCGCACGACGTTGCGGGTCGATTTGCCCGAGCAGAAGGTGACGGTGGCCATACCATTCGTAGAATCCTTGGCACCGGGCGTGCCGACGATGATGAACGACGGTTCGCTCGATCAGCGCGGTGCAGCGACGGCGAAGTGGGTAGACAAGCACCGCAAGGTCCTCGTGCAGGACGATATCTCGGTTGCGGATCCTCCGCCGCCGATCGAGCTGACGACGATCTACGGGGCGAAGGCGCAAATGCTCGCGCCCGTCGAGGAAGACGGCGTGCTTATCGGATGGGTCTCCGTCCACTACCTACCTTCGGCTCGGAAGTGGACGGTGGAAGACGTCGCCGCTATCCGAGCGGCTGCAGGGCGCGTTCAAACAGCCCTCGCCGAGCGTCATGATGCCGCGCGATAGACTGGAGGCGTCATGACGTTGATCACACGGCGCGGGTTCGTCGCAAGCGCGTCTGCTTTTGCCGGCATCGGGATCTTGCGCTTTCCGGCTTCCGCCGCCGAGTTCACGTACAAGTACGCGAACGACAATCCGTTGACGCATCCGATGGGGCAAGCAGCGCTCTGGTGGGCCGATCGGGTGAAGCACGAGTCCGGCGGCCAGATGGAAATTCAGGTGTTTCCGGGGGGTCAGCTCGGGTCGGATCCCGAGATGTTGGCGCAGCTTCGCCTTGGCGGCATCCAGTTTCTGCACTTTGCGGGATCCGTTCTCTCGACGCTGGTCCCGGTCGCGACCATCGACGAGATCGGTTTTGCGTTTCCGACCTACAACGTGGTCTGGCAAGCGATGGATGGTGAGCTCGGCGCGTACATCCGCGGCCAAGTCGAGAAAACCGGCCTCCACATCTTCGAGCGGATCTTCGACAACGGGTTTCACGAGATCACGACGAGTGCGCGGCCCATCACGAAGCCGGCCGACCTAAAGGGGCTGAAGCTTCGCGTCCCCCCTTCGAAGCTCTATGTCTCCACGTTCCAGGCGCTCGGGGCATCGCCGACGCCGATCAGCGTCGCGGAGGTCTACTCGGCGTTGCAGACCAAGGTTGCGGACGGCCAAGAGAACTCGCTGGTCGTCATCGAGGCCAACAAGTTTTACGAAGTCCAGAAGTATTGCGCGCTGACCAACCACCTGTGGTCCGGCCAATGGCTCTTGGCCAACGGCGATGCGTGGCAGAAGCTGCCGAAGAAGCTCCAAGACATCGTCGCGCGAAACTACGAATCGGCGGTCCAGCGAGAGCGGGCGGAGTTCAAACGGCTCAACGATTCCCTGCATCGGAAGTTGGCGTCGCAGGGGATGACGTTCAACACGCCCGACGTCGAGACGTTCCGGGCGGTACTCCGGCAAGGCGGGTTCTATACACAGTGGCGCGACACGTACGGTTCAGGGGCATGGAGCAAGCTCGAGAAGTACGCCGGGAAGCTGGCGTAACACCCTCGGCGATCGGCGGGGGGCATACCGCCCGCATCGCCGAGGGGGCACTGGGCTGGATCACGGAGCTACCCGCGGCGGTCTTGCTGGCGGCGGAGATCGTCGTGTTGAGCTTGGGCGTCTTTTCGCGCTACGCGCTGAATCGGCCGCTGGTGTGGACGGAGGAGCTCGGGGAGACACTGTTCCTTTGGCTTGCGATGTTCGGAGCGGCGATCGCGCTGCGACGCGGCGGACACATGCGGATGACGGCGATCGTGGAACGCCTCCCGCAACGAATACGGCCGTGGCTCGAGACGATCGCGATGATGGTCGTGGCGGTGTTCCTCGCGGAACTGATCGTGCCGGCGCAAAAGTACGTGGTAGGTCAGTTTGCGATTCTCACGCCCGCGATGCAGATGCCGGACTCGTTTCGCTGCGGGGCACTGCTGGTCGGTTTGGTGCTGATGTTCGCGATCGTGCTCGTTCGCATCGTAAGAGAGCAGACGCCGCTTCCCAGAGTGTTGGGATCGCTGCTGCTCGTCGTCGGCGTGCAGGTCATCCTCACGATGCTCCACCCGTTCTTCGTCGGGATCGGGAACGCGAGTTTGGTCGTGTTCTTCGTGGCGATCGTCGCGGCGGCTCTCGTGATCGGGACGCCGATCGCGTTTTGCTTCGGGATCGCGTCCGTCTGGTATCTGGCGACCGCCACGGCGAGTCCCGTGTCCTTGTCGATCGTCGTCAACCGAATCGACGGGGGGACGTCGAATTTCGTGCTCGCGTCGATTCCGCTGTTCATCTTTCTGGGCTATCTGATGGAGATGACGGGTCTCGCACGGGTCCTTACGGACTTCATGGGCTCGCTCGTCGGCCACCTCCGTGGCGGACTCTCGTACGTGCTGCTCGGTGCGATGTTCTTGGTCTCGGGAATCTCCGGTGCGAAGTCTGCCGACATGGCGGCCGTGGCTCCGGTGCTGCTTCCGGAGATGAAGCGCCGGCAGATCCCACCCGGTGAACTGATCGCGCAGCTTGCGGCGTCGGGCGCAATGGCCGAGACGATCCCGCCGAGCGTCGTGTTGATCATCATCGGATCCGTCACCGGCGTCTCGATCAACGCGCTCTTCATCGGCGGCCTGCTGCCGGCGTTCGTCGCCGCTCTCGCGCTCGTCTGCGTCGTATTCGTTCGCGCTCGGTCCAGCGCGGGTACTCTCCCGCCTCGTGCGAGCTTCGCTCGGATGGGCAAGGCGCTCTTCGTCGCGATTCCCGCGCTCGTGCTGCCGTTCCTGATCCGTGGCGCGGTCGTCGGCGGCGTCGCGACAGCGACGGAGGTCGCGACGATCGGGGTCGTCTATACCGTTGCGATCGCGCTCGTCGTGTACCGGAAGTTCGAGTGGCGCCGGATCTATCCGATGTTGGTCGATACCGCCGCGCTCGCCGGCGCAATCCTGTTGGTCATCGCGACGGCGACGGTCATGGCGTGGGCGCTGACGCAGTCGGGTTTCGCGCAGTCGCTCGTGGAGGGGATATCGCACCTCCCAGGCGGCAAGGCGGGCTTCTTGGCGATCTCGATCGTGCTCTTCATCGTTCTGGGCAGCGTGCTCGAAGGGACCCCGGTCATCGTGCTCTTCGGTCCGCTCCTGTTTCCGGTCGCGTTGAAGCTGGGAATCAACGACGTCCACTATGCGATCGTCGTGATCCTTGCGATGGGCATTGGGTTGTTCGCGCCGCCGCTCGGCGTCGGCTTCTACTACGCATGCGCGATCGGGAAAGTTCGACCCGACGAAGCGATGAGCCGGACCCTTCCCTACCTTGCAGCGCTCGCCGTCGCGCTCGTGCTGGTCGCGGCGTTCCCTTGGCTCTCGATCGGGTTGATCCCGAAGACGAACTAGCCTTGAGCGAGGACGATCTCCGTCGAGTCATCGACGATCCACGGGAGCGTGCCCACATCGGCGCACAGACGCTTGCGGATGCATTTCTGCGCCGGATCGAGCGTCTGAATCCCGCCTTGAACGCGATCCTTACCTCGACGCCGGAGGTCGCCGCGGCCGACGCGCGCCGTGTGGAGGATGCTCGCGCCGCGGGGCAGCCTCTCCCGCTCGACGGGATGCCGATCGTCCTCAAGGACAACATCGATCTGGGCGGTGTGCGGTGCACGGCCGGTTCGAAGGCGTTCGCGGATCGCATCGCCGAGCGCGATGCATTCGTCGTCGAACGGCTTCGCGCAGCCGGTGCCGTCGTCATCGCGAAAGCGCATCTGCACGAATTCGCGTACGGCGCGACCTCCAACAGCGCGTTCGGCGCCGCTCGCAACCCGTGGGATCCGAGCCGTATCCCCGGCGGCTCGAGCGGCGGCAGCGGCGCTGCGATCGCGGCCGACCTCACGATCGGTGCGCTCGGTACGGATACGGGCGGATCGGTTCGTATGCCGTCGGCGTTCAACGGCGTGACCGGCCTGCGTCCGACGATCGGCGGCGTAAGCAATCGCGGAGTCTATCCGCTTGCCGCCTCGCTGGACACCGTGGGCCCGATGGCGCGTTCGGCCGCCGACGTGCGCGCGCTCTTCGCCTCGATGAAGGCCTTCGACTCCGGCGATCCGTGGTCGCGTGAAGCCGCCGATCGCGTCTCTGGGACTCGTTCCGAGATCCGCGGACTACGGATCGGCATCGTCGAGGAGTTCTTCTTTGACGATGCCGATCCGCAGATCGTCGACCGTATTGCGGACGCCGTCGATGTGTTGCGTGACTTCGGCGCATCCGTCGTGCCGTTCCGGATCCCCGGGATCGCCGAAGCGTACCACTCGTGCACGCTGCTGATGCGTGCCGAGGCTGCGGCTTTGCACGAGCATCGCATCGACGATGAGCGCGTGCCGATCGGAGACGATGTCCGGGGACGCCTCCGGTTGGGACGTGACGTCACCGGAATCGAGCTTGCCCGCGTGCTCGCGCACCGGATGCAGTGGAGACGCGAGCTGGCGTGCATCTTGAGCCGGGACGTCGACGCATTGCTCACACCGGCGATCGCGGTTCCCACCCCCCTGATCGAAGGCACCGACATGCTTTCGACGACCACGCTGCTGACGCGGATGACGCTGCCGTGGAGCTTTGCGGGGATCCCAGCGATCTCGATCCCGTGCGGCTTCCGCTCGGACGGCATGCCGGTCGGCATGCAAATCGCTGCTGCTCCCTGGCAGGACGATCGTACCATCGACATCGCGGAAGCCTATCAAAGCGCCACCGACTGGCACCGGCGACGCCCCGCCCATCCTTTCGTAGCCGACAGCAAGTGAAGAACAGAAACGGGATGACTGCAAAGTTTCGGATCGGAATGCTCACGCCGTCGTCGAACACGGCGCTCGAACCGTTGACCTCCGCGATGCTCCACGGGCTGCCGGACGTGTCGATTCACTACAGCCGGCTGCACGTCATGGGGACGTCGCTCGACCGCGAGTCGAACGCCCAATTCACGATGGAGGCGTTCTTGGCAGCCGCATCTCTGCTGGCCGATGCGCGCGTCGACGTAATCGCCTGGAACGGAACGTCGGGCTCCTGGATGGGCCTGGACTGGGAGCGCGAGCTGTGCAAAGCCGTCGAGGCCGAAACGGGGGTGCCTGCGACCGGCTCGACGCTGGCATTCTTCGATGCGTTCGCAAAGTTCGGCGTCAAGCGGTACAGCCTCGCCGTCCCCTACGTGCGGGAACACACCGAGAAGATCGTCGAGACGTACGCGCGTGAGGGGCTCGAGTGCGTCGCGTCCGACTATCTCGGCTTCAAGACGAACGCCGAGATCGATGCCGTTCCCGAGGGCCGGTTCCGTGAGCAGCTCACGTCGGTGGCGGTGCCGGAGTCTGAGGGAATCGCGGTCGTCTGCACCAACGTGCCGGCTGCGCCGCTCGTCGACGAGCTGGAGGGGATTCACGGAATCCCGATCTTCGACAGCATCGCGGTGACCGCGTGGAAGTGCTTGGACATGCTCGGCATCGAGCCCAAGCTTCCCGGATGGGGCAAGCTGCTCCGCGGAGATGGCGGGAAGTGATCACGTTGCAAGAATCGCTGCGCGGCACGTTTTACGCGCCATTCTATGCAGCCCTCAACTTCGATGCCTTCGGGCAGGAAGGGGTGGAGATCCGGTTCGTCAGCAGCCCGTCGTGGACGCAGGCGCTGGACGGTTTGGTGGACGGAACGGTCGACGTCGGCTGGGGCGGGCCTTTGCGCGTCAACAAAGGCTACGAGGAGATCCCCGGCGCGGACTTCAAATCGTTTGCGGAGGTTGTGACGCGCGACCCGTTTTTTCTGGTGACGCGCGAGAAACGTCCCGCGTTCACGCCGCTTGCGCTGATGGACCAACGCCTGGCGAGCGTCAGCGAAGTGCCGACACCGTGGCTCTGCCTGCAGCACGACGTCCGCCTGGCGGGGCTCGATCCGGACGGCATCGAGCGGGTGGCCGACCGGAGCATGGCGGACAACGTCGCCGCACTGCGCCGCGGCGAGGTCGACGTCGTACAGCTCTTCGAGCCCTTTGTCGAGGAATTGGTGGAGGAGGGCTTCCACGTCTGGTACGCGGCGGCCGACCGCGGGCCGTGCGCCTACACCGCCTTCTATACGCGCCAGAGCACCATCGTGCACAAACGCGAGGAATTGGCGGCCATGGTGCGCGCGATCTATCGTACACAGCAGTGGATTGCCGCGGCCGACGCCCCGGCGATCGCCGCGGCGATGGCGAGCTACTTTCCGGACGTGCCGCGCCAGCGGCTCGAGGCCGTTTGCGCCCGTTACAAGGCGGTCGGCATTTGGGGCCGCGATCCCGTCCTGCGCCGCATCGGATATGACCGGCTGCTGGCCGGCGTGGTCTCCGGCGGTTTCATACACCCCGGCACTCCGTTCGAGCAAGCCGTAGACAACAGCCTGGCCGAAGCCGCCATCGCCGCGAACCCGCCGGCGTTGAAGACGTAGCCATCGCTCCGCTTCCGCGGCCGACGTTGGACGAGCGTTCATTACAACCAATGAAACGATTTGGTGGCTCCCTGTACTGGTTCAGCGTCACAGGAAGCGATAATCTCTGCATATGCGCGCGTATCGCATTGCTGCGTTAAAGGCGGAGGTCTACGGGTGAGCCAAAAGCAGATTCTCGCCGCTTTTGGGATCGACGTCGACGCTGTGGCTGGCTGGCTTGGGTCGTATGGCGGCGAGGATTCGACGTTCGATATCTCACGCGGCGTGTTCGCCGGCGAGGTGGGCGTGCCGCGGCTGGTCGAGCTCTTTCGACGGCGCCGAATCCGGACGACCTGGTTCGTGCCGGGCCATTCGCTCGAAACGTTCCCCGACCAGATGAAAGCGGTTGTCGACGCGGGACACGAGATCGGCGCGCACGGGTACTCCCATGAGAACCCGGTCGCGATGACACCTCGGCAAGAAGAAGACGTCTTGATCCGATCGATCGAGCTCATCGAGAAGATCTCCGGACGCAAGCCGCGCGGGTACGTTGCGCCGTGGTGGGAGACGTCGCCGGTGACCGCTGAGCTGCTCCTCAAGCACGGCTTTCGCTACGACCACAGCCAAGGCCATCACGATTTCCAGCCGTACTACGCGCGCGTCGCGGAGTCGTGGACGAACGTCGATTATTCGAAGCCGGCGCGCGAGTGGATGAAACCGCTCGATCGGGGCCGAGCCGTCGATCTGGTCGAGATCGTCGCCAGCTGGTATCTCGACGACCTGCCGCCGATGATGTTCATCAAGTCGGCGCCGAACAGTCATGGTTTCGTGAGTCCTAGAGACGTCGAACAACTCTGGCGCGACCAGTTCGACTGGGTCTATCGCGAGTACGACTTCGCCTGCTTTCCGATTTCCATCCATCCGGATGTTTCGGGACGTCCTCAGGTGCTCTTGATGCTCGAACGGATGATCGACTACATCAACCAGCACGAGGGCGTTCGCTGGTGCACGATGGAGGAGATCGCGGAAGAATACCGGCAGCGCGTTCCGTTCGACAAAGAGAACGCGATGAAGGTCGCCGACGTCGGCCGGATGCGTGGCGAGTAACGTTCGGTCACGCCTTCGATCCGAACATCTCGTTGCCGGCATGAGGATCGAGCGTATCGGCCCGTTTCTCGTGCAGGCGGCGCTTGTCGTTTCGTTCTTGGCCTTCTGGGAAGTTGCCGCTTCCAAGCGATGGGTCAACGGACAGTTCTTCGGGAGTCCAAGGGGGATCGTTCTCTCGCTCCTGCGGGCGATCCACGATGGTTCCTTTTTGCGCGACGCCGCGCTGACGGTGTACGAAACACTCGCGGGGTTCGTTCTCGGCACGATCGCGGGTACGGTGATTGGCCTCCTCTTGTGGTATTCAGTGTTCGCTGCACGGGTAATCGAACCGATGGCCGTCGCGATGAACGGTATTCCGAAGATCGCGCTCGCGCCGCTGATCATCATCTGGCTCGGTGCCGGGATGACGTCGAAAATCGTGCTTGCCTTCGCCTCAACCGCGGTCGTGGCGTTTCTGGCCGCCTATGGAGGGACGCGGGAGATCGATGCCGATCTCGTCACCTTGCTGCGCTCGTTCGGGGCTTCCCGATTCCAAACGTTCTGGAAACTCATCGTTCCGGCGTCACTTCCCTGGGTTTTCTCCGCGATGCGGATCAACGTCGGTTTTGCGCTCGTCGGAGCGATCGCCGGCGAATTCATCTCGTCTCAATACGGAATCGGACACGCGATCTTCGTCGCCGGAAACCTTTTCGACCTCAACGGCGTGTGGCTCGGAATCTTCGAGCTCTCTATCCTCGCCGCATTGATGTACGCGGCACTGGGACTCCTCGAGCGCGTCGCGATGCGCGGTCGCGCGTGAGCGGGCCGAGTCTTACGGACGCGGCGGTCCGCTTCGCGGACGAGCTGACGTTCGAAGCGATACCGGCCGAGGTCGTCCATTCCGCGAAGCGGTGTCTCGTCGACGGGATCGGCGTCGAACTGGCGAGCATGGGCGAGCCCGTGATCGGCGTCCTGGATCGCTACATCGCGCGGATTGGCGGGCGGGCCGAGGCGCGGGCACTGTACGCCGGAAACCGGCGAATGCCGGCGCATCTCGCCGCACTGCGCAACGGAACGGCCGGCCATGCGATGGATTGGGACGATACGCAACTGCCGGCCTCTTCCGATCGGCTGTACGGTTTTCTCACCCACCCGACGACGGCGCCGCTGGCGGCAGCGCTCGCGCTGGTCGATCGCGAGTGCGTCGATGGGAAGCAATTCCTGACCGCATTTCTCGCCGGCTTCGAGGTCCAGTGCAAGATCGCCGAGGCGATCAGCGCCGATCACGCGCGGTGCGGCTATCAAAGTACCGCGACGATCGGAACCTTCGGGGCCGCCGTGACCGCCGCCAAAATCGGTCGTGCCGACCGATCGGGGATCGCGCAGGCGGTCGGAATGGCCGCTTCGATGGCGGCCGGCGTCAAAGCGAACTTCGGCACGATGGCAAAACTCGTTCACGTCGGACGGGCAGCCGAAAACGGCGTCGTCGCAGCGGATCTGGTAGCGGACGGGCTCAGTGCGAGCGAAACGGCTCTTGACGGCGACGGCGGATATTTCGCTGCGGCAGGCCGCGGGGGGAATCCGGAGCGGGTCGTCGATCATTTCGGCGCGCCGTATTCGATCCTCGATCCGGGCGTAAGCGTCAAGCCGTACCCGAGCGGCGTCGTGACCCATCAAACGATGGATGCCGTCGCTGAGGTCGTGCGCGCAAACGAGCTCTCAGCCGACGCGATCGAGAGCGTCGAGGTTCTCGTCGGAAAGAACATCGCCGAGCCGATTCGCTTTGCGTTCGCGCACACGCCGCTCGAAGGGAAGTTTTGTATGCCGTTTCTCGTCACCGCGATGGTGCTCGAGGGACGGGTCGGCGCGGCGGAGTTCAGCGACGCGTTCGTGTCGTCTGGGCGTGTCCGCGAATTCCAGAGCCGCGTGCGGATGACCGTTGACCCGCAGATCGACGCACGCGGTTACGAAAAGGTTCGCTCGCGGCTGGTCGTTCGGCTTCGCGACGGTCGAGAGATCGTACACGACGTCGACGAGCGCTATCGAGGCGGACCCGAGCGGCCCTTCACCGACGCCGAGCTCGAGGCAAAGTTCGGAGCCTGCGTGGAGGGAAAGCTGGACGAGGCGAAGGCGCGAGCCCTTCTCGCTTTCCTTTGGAGTCTCGATAGCCGGTCGAATGCTTCGGCGATCCTCGATCTGGCCAATGGATAGCGTGGCAAATGCGTAAGGTCATACTCGCGATGGTTCTGGCCCTGACGCTCGGAGGCGGCCCGGTCGCACCGAACACCATGGAAAAGGTCGTCGTCTCGCAGGCGACGCAAAACTTGAATTTTTTACCGCTCTACATTGCCAAGGACCGAGGCTATTTCGAGAAACGCGGTCTCGACGTCACGATCGTCACGGCGGGCAGCGGCGCGAACGCCGTATCGGCCGTGATCTCCGGTTCGTCGATGTTCTCGCTGCAAGATCCCATGACTGCCGTTCTCGCGGCGCTCAAAGGCGTGGCGATCAAGAACGTCGCGTCCGTCGTGAGCGCTCCCCCTACCTGGATCGTGGTCCCGAAAAGCTCGTCGATCAAAACCATCGAGGATCTGAACGGAAAGACGATTGCGACCGCAAACCCGCCTTCCGCGAACACCTATCTGTTGGAAGCGCTGCTTGCGAAGCACAAGGTGGCCGCGAAGTTGACCCGCGTCCTCCTCGGTACGGAATTCGCGCCGATGCTCGCCGGTCAGGCCGACGCGGCCGTCATGGAGGAGCCCTCCATGGAGGACGCGCTCGCGCAGAAGTATCGCATTCTCTACAAGTTCTCGGCGATGTATGCGCGCGGCCAAGGGGGCTATTGCTGGACCGGCGTGGACGCGATGGAGGACTCGATCGCGAAACGATCCGTGGTTGGGCGGTTCGTCGACGCGATCGGCGACGCGCTGGTAACGATCGCAAAGGACCCGGCAGCCGCTACCGAAGTCGCTGCGCGCGAATTCCCATCGTTCTCGCCCGACAAGCTTCGCGTCGCAATCGGCCGCTACAAACAGGAAGGGCTGTTTCCGATGAGCCCGCTTCTGACGCAGACGCAATTCGCGAACGCCGTCGACATGCAAGTGAAGGCCGGCAACCTCAAGCCGGCTGAGGCCAAGTACGCCGCAACCGTCGACGCCTCGTTTGCCCAGCATCCCTCACGTCGATAGGACGTACACCTACGCCGATGTCACCTCGTCGTTAGCGCTGCGCTTGCGTGCGGCCGGTCACCATCGGGCATGATGCCTTCATTCCTGCAGTCATCCACGTGCGCGCCGGGCAAACGGTCACGTTCGTCAACGGCGACGACGAAATGCATACGTTCACGTCGGACACGGCAGCGTTCGACTCCAAGAACGTCGATGCAAACGGACGCTTCGTCCATACGTTCACGAAGTCCGGGAGCTACCCGTATCACTGCGCGATCCATACCTTCATGTAAGGTACGGTCATCGTGGACCCGGTCGGAGCGACGAAATGATCGCCCGTCGTCGGCGACATCAAAGCTGACGACTGGAGCACCTTCACCGCTGAAGTCCCGGGTCTGTCGGCGCGCGCCGGCTCGGGTCGTGCAGTCGAAAAGAAACAGAGAGCGGACAGGACGACGAGCGCGTGCGATTGTTCATGGCACGCATCATCGCAAGCATTCATGAGGAATGTTTATGGGGAATTTGGCTCTCCGAGGGTGTTCGTTCTTCATGCCGAGCTGACGGCGTCGGCAACCGCATCACCGCTTGACCGAGCGGCGCGAATTCGTTTCGGTTCCAGCGCCTGAGCCCGTCGATCACGTCCCACGCGATCTGCCGCTGCCCCGCGACGTTCGGGTGGATGAAGTCGGGTTGGTAGCTCGCTCGGAGGTGGAGGCGCCGGTCGCGGTCGAGGTCGATAAGCCTCGCGCTCGCGCTCGCCTGGCTTCGAATGAAGTCCGTGACGCCCCATCGGTCCGCCAACATCGTCGACGGCGTCAAAAGGTAGATTTGCGCGAACGGTGCTGCCGCATGGGCCGCGGCGATGAGGTCCCGATACGTGCTGCGGAACTGGGCATCGGTGAACGTTCCGCGGCGGATCCGGTCGGCATCGTTGGTACCGACGAAGATGGTGATGATCGTCGCAGATCTCGGCACGCGCGGAGTCTCGAAAGCTAACGCACCGCGGGCATCGACCCCCGAAATGCCGAGATCGAGGACGCGAACGCCCAGCCGTTGCGCGACGAGGTACGGGAACGCGTCGCGGCCCGGTGCGCCGAGACCGTAACCGAACGTGATCGAGTCGCCGATCGCCACGTAGAGTCCCCCAGCGACGGCAGACGTCGGCGGCGACGCGGCCGCTATGACGCTCATCGAAAGAGCGAGCGCCGCTACGCCGATCGTCATCACAAAGAACCAAGAACTGTGACAAAAATCGTGGTGAGGGGGGACGTGCGCGGGGGTACGATGCCGCGGTTGGCTACGACGCTTGAGCCCCGCACCATCGAACGCGCCTCGCCGAGGAGCGCGGTCGCTCGCACGACCTCCGCGCAATCGTCGCACGAGGACCGGCTTGCGTTCGCCGATGTGTTCCGAATGGTCGCCATTCTCGGAGTCGTTGCGAACCATTTGGCATTGGTCAGCGGCATCCACCCGTTCGACCCACGTGACGACTTCGGTTGCATCGGTGCTTGGGGCGTCAACTGCTTCTTCGTTCTGAGCGGGTTTCTGCTGAGTCGTCCGTATCTCGAGTCGATCCTGGGAAGGCGTGCATTCCCCTCGACACGGCTCTTTCTCAGGAGGCGATTCTTCCGAATCTATCCGCTCTATGCGTTCGCGGTCGTCGTGAGCGGTGTCGAGGTGGCGATGCATGCACCTCACGAGCTCCCGTTCGCATCGATGTTGAGCCACCTCACATTCCTCCACGGGTTCTCGAAGGCGGAGGTCTTGTCGCTCAATAGCCCGTTCTGGACGATGGCGGTTGATGCCCAATTCTACATCCTGTTGCCGCTCGGAGCATTCGTGCTCGGCGCCGTTGCTCGCACAACCGGTCGAGCGTCCGGCACAACGATCATCGCGAGCGCGATAGCGGCAACTATCGCGCTCAGCCTTGCCGTGCGCTGGTACGTCTTCGCCCATCTGTCGGCCTCCATCGTCGGCGACTCGGTCGGTCCGGCGTTCGTTCTCGCGCGGAACGCGGTCGGGATGGGAACGGCCTTCGCGCTCGGGATTCTCCTCGCAATGCTGCAGTTGCTCGGAAAGCAGCCTGGGCGTCTGCTTGCGTCGGGGCTCGGGGCCGCCGGGATCGCGTGCCTTCTCTTCCTGGTGTGGTGTGCTCGCGTATACGGCACCACGCCGGCATACGCCATCGGCTACGATGCACTCGCCGCGGTCTCGGCCGCGCTGGTCCTGTTCGGATTCGGCGAGGGCGCCTTCAATGTGGTCGGGATCGTGCGGAGATCGCGGCGCGTCACGAAGCTCGCGGCGTTGGCGTACGCCGTATACTTGTTCCACTGGCTGATCATCGATATGGTCAACCATACGGTCCAGAAGCGCGCGCACTGGAGCTCGGGATCGCTGGACTACTTCGTCGGCATCACCGTTCCGACGTTGATCGCGACTTTCATCGTCGCGGCTGTGGCGCACCGCTTCGTGGAGAAGCCGTTCCTGACGTTGCGCGATCGCAACCGTGAGGCCGCCCAGGCCTGACTGCATCGATGTCGCGAAGGCGTGACGCTTTAAGATGCCCTGCGTTTAGCCATCGCTCTGTCGCAGTCTTGCGAAGGTCGGCATGGCCGTCGTCGCCGCAACGGTGCTTGGAGCGCCCAGACGATGATCTTCTCACGCAAAGCGCAGAAAAACTACGCGGAGCTACGCACTCGCTGGACGAGCCGCGAGCGCCAGCCTCGCAAAATGCGGAAAACCAGCTTCCGCGACGCGGTCCCAGCCGCGATCGCAATCGTGCACGACGCGCGTCGTCGTCAACGCTGCCGCGAGAGCCTGTGCGGCGTCGCCCCGATCGTCGCCCTCGCGATCGGAATCGCCATTTGCGTCGCGACGATGGCTGCGTTGGCCGCAGGCCCGGCCGCCAGTCCCCTCTGGTGCACCGCCTTCAGCGACTGCCCACAACCGTTCTGAAAGCCTGCTCGACAGATCGTCGCGGCTCGATGAACGGACCGAACCGGCAGGGTCACGCTCGTCGTACGGGGTGTGTGAAAGCGAACGGAAGGTCTTGGCTTTTCGCAGCAGCGCTGCTCAGCGCCACGATCGGCGCGTCATCCCCGCGCGCTGCGTCCCCACCGTTGACCGATCCTGACGCGATCTTCGTTGCGGCGCGCAAAGCCTGGGCCTCGGGTGCATATCCGCGCAATGCGATCTACGCCGTCATCGTCTCGTTCCAGAACGGATCAAACCGCGTGCGCCGCACCTGGGAGGCGACCGAAGACCTGCGCGGACGGATCGTGAATTCACACTCCTTCGGTCGCGAGGAGAACGCGCCGCACGGTATCAACGTCGTGGTTCCGTTTCTGGGCGACGTCAATCGCGCAAAACCCACCGATCCCGTCGGCGAGGTCAAGCTCGCCGTCGATGAGGACTACGGGCTCGCACCGGGCGACCAGGGGTTCGGGGCGGCCATAAACGATCGCGACTACGAGGTCAGGCTGGTCGAGACGCTGACCGACGCGCGGGGACCGGAGTACCATCTTGTACTGCGGCCGCTGCGCGAGCCGGAGCACCACCGCTTGCGGGAGCTCTGGGTCGACGGCACGACGATGCTTCCCGAGGAGGCCGTCGTCGTCGGGATTGGAAGCCGTCCGCCGCTCACGAAGGTCAGCTGGCGCGTCGAGTTCACCCGAGTCCAGGGCGGGACGTACATCGCACGCGAGACCGCGCTCGAACCCGTGGACTATGGCCGCGACGGGCTGCTGACCGACTTCACCGTCTCGTTCGAGGGGCTGGCGCTGACCAGCGGTTACCAAAGTTCCGGACTCGGGGATGTCGGCGGGACGCCGCAGTCCGATCCCTGAGAACGCCGGCGATCTCGGATCGCCCGCGTTTCGTCCAGAACCGCGCCGAGTCGACCGTCGTATACAGGGAAACGCACACCGGAGACTCGCCGTGAACACCACCTTCCTCAGCGCAATCGCCACCATCGCAATCCGTACCGTTCACGGTGCCAACGACATCGAGAACCTGCTCCGACGTGGATTGACGCCGATCACCGACAATCCCGCTGCTCTACGAGAGCTTGGCTTCGAGCGTGCCTATCCCCAGATCGAGCACGGCTACGATTCAACTATCTGGGAACGAGCAATCGTCGCGCCTCAATGTTCGCGAGATGGCTTGCGAATGCTGGTGCGTCAGCGAGCGTTCGTCGAAAGCACCAGTTCCCGAGTGCACCAATAGCGTTGGAGTGTGGTGATCGGTATGGTGATGAAACGACTCACGAGTTTCGCCTTGATCCTCGCCGCGCTGGCCCTCCCCGTCGCAGCCAGGGCGGACACGTCATCCGATGCGGCACGGTCGTGCGAACAGACGATTCACGGCATGATCAACTCGATCAACGGCAAATATGGCTTAACGGTGCGTGGCGGCCGTGTCGGCCTTGCGGGCGTAGCGATGCATCCGGGTACGATCATCAATCCGATCGGATTGCAGCTCAAGCCCGGGATGCGGGTCACGATAGCCGGACACGCGGACCGAAACACGTTCGATGCCGACGAGATCGATGCACCCATCGAGTATCTCGAGATTCAGAATCGGACCCAGCGCGCCGATCGTACCATTGCGCCATGGCCGACTCTCGTCGTTCCGAATGGGACGTTCCAGACGAACGGGCCGAGCGCCGAGGGCGGCGGCTGACCTCCGCGCACTCCAGCGTCGGGATCGACCGTTCGTTCAGCACCCTCTAACATCCCCGCTTCGCTGCAGCTGCAGCACTAGGGCGTTACCAGAATCTCCTGAACGCTGCCCGGTCGGTTCGGGCCGGCGGCGCCGCCGCATTGCCACAGGTTCGTCGCGTCCGCGAAGCAGGTAAAGCTGCCTTCGCGGCCCGTCGTCAGCACGTTGCGCGTACGGTAGAACGTCTGGGTCGTCCACTTCACGTGCGCCGGATAGACGAGCGTTGCGGCGGTGCCTTGGCCCATGTCCTCGTACACGACCCACCGGTGCGGTGCTCCGATGGTCAGGCTCGCGATGTCCATCGTCGTCGCGCCGTCCATCCCCACCGCGGAAGGCTTTTCGTAGAGGCAGCGGATGAGCTTCGCCGCCAGGGCGGCGGACGGCGGTCGGCCGTTCGCGCCGCCGTGCTGAAAGTTCACGCAATCCGTCAGCGGGCGATTTGCCAACACGGTGCCGTATTGATCGGTCCGGAGCTTCGCGGAGGGAACCTGGGGCGCGGGATTGGGCCCGCCTCCGCCGATCGGGCGAATCCAATGCGCGCCGTACGCACGCACCGGCGTGCGGTAGGTCACCGGCAGCTGGCCGGGCAGCGGATCGACCCTGACGATATACGATTTGTCTTTCAGATCGACCGCCGTCACCGTTCCCTTCTTGTACACCGACGACGCCGGGTTGCTCATCATCTGCACGTCGATCTCGACGCGGTCGCCGACCTTGTACGTCATCTCCGGACTTTGCGCGCCGGCCTGCGAGCCGCCGAAGAGCGCCGACCCGAGCGTCGCCGCGGCGAAGAGCGCCGCGAGGGACACGCGATAGCCGAGGATCGTCATCCGGCCTGCTTGCCTCCTGTGTCCGACTCGACCTTGTTCCCGCTTGCACGATCGCATCGCTTCGCGAACTTCCATCTCGGCGGCCGGGTGGGGCACTCCAGGGCGCCTGAAGAAACCCTCACGATCGTTTTTTGCCTTACAGACTTCGTCTTGACGGATCGATGCGCGAAAGCAAATCCAACGCCGTCGACGTAACCAATGGAGGCGCGGGTAGGAGGCGTCGCGATGGAGCTTTCGGGCTACGCGGTCGCGCCCTTGCGGGAGGGTGACGTCACCCGCTGCCGGGGCTCCGGCAACGGCCTGACGCCGATACTCCTGGTCACCGCGGGAGACGCCTCGCTCGCATCCTTCAAGCGGCTCGAACATGAGTATGCGCTCAAAGCCGAACTCGATGGTGCGTGGGCGGCGCGGCCCGTCGAGCTGTCCGGGCACAACGGCCGAATGACGTTGGTGCTCGAGGACCCCGGTGGCGAACCGCTCGATCGCCTGCTCGGTCGACCGTTGGCATTATCGGGATTTTTGCAAATCGCGATCGCATTTGCGCGCGCGCTCTTTCGAGTGCACGAGCGGGGTCTCGTCCATAAAGACATCAAGCCGGCGAATGTCCTGGTGGATCTGTCCAGCGGCGGCGTCTGGCTTACCGGCTTTGGTATTGCCTCCCGCGTACCGCGCGAGCGTCCCAATCCTGAACCGCCCGAGGTAATCGCCGGAACGCTCGCCTACATGGCACCGGAACAGACCGGCCGGATGAACCGGTCGGTCGATTCCCGCAGCGATCTCTATAGTTTCGGCGTCACCCTCTACGAGCTGCTCACGGGCGCGCTGCCGTTCACCGCTTCCGACCCGATGGAATGGGTCCACTGCCACATCGCGCGCCAACCGCTCCCGCCGAGCGAACGAGTGATGGCGGTGCCGGCACAGCTGTCGTCAATCGTGATGAAGCTCCTCGCAAAGACCGCCGAGGAGCGTTACCAGACCGCCGCCGGCGTCGAAGCGGACCTCCGGCGCTGCTCGGCCGAATGGGAGTCGAAGGGCCGCATCGACCCGTTCCCGCTGGGCGCGCACGATGCATCCGGCCGGCTGCTGATGCCGGAGCGGCTGTACGGTCGGGAGCGCGAGATCGACATCCTGCTCACGGCCTTCGACCGTGTCGTGGCCACGGGCACGCCCGAGCTGGTGCTCGTGTCCGGCTATTCCGGGATTGGCAAGTCCTCGGTCGTAAACGAGCTGCACAAGGCGCTCGTCCCACCGCGCGGGCTCTTCGCGTCCGGCAAGTTCGATCAGTACAAACGCAACATTCCGTACGCCACTCTTGCTCAAGCCTTCCAGAGCCTTATCCGATCGCTTCTGGCCCAGAGCGATGCGGAACTAGGCCGGTGGCGGGACGCCCTGCGCGAGGCGCTGCGCGACAACGGGCAACTCATCGTGAACCTCGTTCCCGAGCTGGAGCTCGTGATCGGAAAACAGCGGCCGGTCGCGGACCTGCCGCCACAGGACGCGCAGCGCCGCTTCCAAATGGTTTTCCGGCGCTTCCTCGGCGTATTCGCGCGGGAGGAGCACCCGCTCGCGCTGTTTCTTGACGATTTGCAATGGCTCGATACAGCGACGCTCGACCTCCTCGAGTACGTGGTCACGGATTCTGAGGTGTGCCATTTGCTGCTCGTCGGGGCCTACAGGGACAACGAGGTCGGCCCCGGGCATCCGCTTCTGCACGCTCTCGCGGCAATCCGCGCAGCCGACGCGAGGGTACACGAGGTCGTGCTGGCGCCACTCGGGCTCGATGATACCGGCCGGCTCATCGCCGACGCCCTGCGTTGCGAGCCGGAGCGCGCGCGGCCTTTAGCGGAACACGTGCAGGAGAAGACCGGCGGCAATCCGTTCTTCGCGATCCAGTTCGTCACGGCGTTGTCCGACGAAGGGCTGCTCGCGTTCGACTCGGTCGCGCTCGCCTGGCAATCAGACATCGATCGCATCCGCGCCAAGAACTACACCGACAACGTGGTGGAACTCATGGCTGCAAAGCTGAAGCGGTTCTCCACCACCACACAGGACGCTCTCAAACAGCTCGCGTGCCTGGGCAATGTCGTCGAGAGCGCCACTCTGACCCTGGTTCTCGGGGAAAGGGAGGAGGCGATCGACGCCGCGCTCCTGGAAGCGGTACACGCCGGACTCGTGTTCCAACACGATAACGCGTACAAATTTCTGCACGACCGGATCCAGCAGGCGGCGTATTCGCTGATTCCCGATGAGCACCGTGCCGAGGTCCACCTGCGCATCGGCCGCGTGCTGCTGGCGAGCATGACGGCGGACCAGCTCGCCGAGCAGCTGTTCGACGTCGCGAACCAACTCAATCGGGGTGCCGGACGGCTGATCGACCGGGACGAGAAGGCGCAGGCGGCGACGATCGATCTGCGTGCCGGGCGAAAGGCGAAGGCGTCGGCGGCCTATGCGTCGGCGCGCGCGTATTTTGCGGCTGGCATGGCGCTGTTGGACGAGCGGGACTGGAAGGGCCAGTACGAGTTGATGTTCAGCCTGTGGCTCGAACGTGCGGAGTGCGAGCTTCTGAGCGGTAACTTCGAAAAATCCGAGCAACTGATCGTAGAGTGCCTGCAGCGCGCGGCTTCAAACGTCGAATTCGCGGCCGCCTCCTGCCTGAAGATCTCTTTGCATGTGTTGAAGGGCGAACAGTCGCAAGCCCTCGACAGCGCGCTCACGTGCCTGCGCCTGTTCCGCATCGACCTGCCGGCACACCCGACCTTCGAGCAGGTCCAGGCCGAATACGAGACGGTCCTGCAGAGCCTCAATGGGCGTCCGACCGAGAGCCTCATCGATCTGCCGACGATGACCGATCCGGAACTACAGGCCGCCCTGCAGGTGCTCTCGGTCCTTGGTCCCCCCGCCTACTTTACCGACTTTCACTTATTTTGCTTGATCGCGTGCCGCATGGTGAAGATCGGCATGCAGTACGGGGTGAGCGACGCTTCCACGCTCGGCTTTGCCCTTCTCGGGTTTGTCTCCGGCCCGGTCTTTCACCGTTACGGTGAGGCGTATCGGTTCGCCAAGCTTGCATGCGACCTGGTCGAGAAGCACCGCTTCATCGCCAACCAGCCGAAGGTCTATCACGCGATGGGAACGGTTGCGTTCTGGACGCAGCCGATCGGGACCGCGATCGATTTCATGCGGGCGACCTTTCGCACCGCGATCGAGACGGGTGATCTGACCTTCGCTTGCTATGGTCTGTACCAAATTGTCACCGGCCTTCTGTTGCGGAACGATCCACTCGACGCGGTGTGGCGCGAGTCGCAGATGGCGTTGGACTTCGCCGAGGAAGCCAAGTACGGCGGCGCCGCGGAGATCATCCTGTGCCAGCAACACTTCATCGCGACCATGCAGGGCCGGACCGCGACCCTTCCCACCTTCAGCGACGCGCAGTTCGACGAGGCGACGTTCGAGGCGCAACTGAGCGGGGACCGGATGCCCTTGATGATCTGCTTTTACTGGATCCTTAAACTGAAGGCGCGGTTCCTGTCGGGCGACTACGCCGAGGCTCTCGCGGCAGCCGACAAGGTGAAGCCGCTCCTTTCGGTCGCAACCGCTCAGATCCAGGTACTCGACTACTTCTACTACACCGCGCTGACGGTGGCGGCACTCTACGAGAAGGCTTCTGACGACGAGCAGAACAGGTGGCGCGAACTCCTGACGGCGCACCGGGAACAACTGCGCGAGTGGGCCGAAACCTACCCGCCGACGTTCGCCGACAAGTACGCACTCGTCTCAGCCGAGATTGCGCGCCTAGAAGGGCGTGACGTCGATGCAATGCGCCTGTACGAAGGGGCCATTGTGTCGGCTCGCGAGAGCGGCTTCGCCCAGATTGAAGGGCTGGCCCACGAGGTTGCTGCAGGATTTTATGCTGCCCGCGGGTCGACGACCGCCGGCCACGCCCATCTCAAGGCCGCACGCGGTTGCTTTGTGCGCTGGGGCGCACTCGGCAAGGTGCGGCAACTCGACCAGCGCTACCCACGACTGGGCGAGGAATCGGCTTCGCCTGCGCTGGGCGCGACGATCGACGCGCCGCTCGAGCAGCTGGACGTCGGAACGGTGGTCAAGGCCTCGCAAGCGGTGTCGGGTGAGATCGAACTCGGCAAGGTGATCGAGACGCTCATCAGGATCGCCGTCGAGCATGCGGGGGCCGAGCGGGGGCTGCTCATCCTTTTCCCGAGCGACGAGTCGCGGATCTTGGCGGAGGCGACGACGAGCTATGGCACCGTTGAAGTGACGCTGCGTCGGGCGGCCGTGACGCCCGCCGAACTGCCCGAATCCGTGCTCCAGTACGTGATCCGGACGCGGGAGGGCGTAATCCTGGACGACGCCTCAGCGTCGACGTTGTTCTCGGCGGATGCGTACGTGCAGCAGCGGCGGCCTCGGTCCGTGCTCTGCCTCCCCTTGATCAAGCAGACCAAACTCGTCGGCGCACTCTATCTCGAGAACACGTTGACTCCGCGCGCCTTCACGTCTGGTCGCATCGCGGTGCTGGAATTGCTGGCCTCGCAGGCCGCGATCTCGCTGGAGAATGCCACCCTCTATTCCGATCTACAGCGCAGCGAAGGCTTCCTGGCTGAAGGTCAGAGGATTAGCCACACCGGCAGCTGGGGCTGGAACGTTGCTACCGGAGAACGGGCCTGCTCGGCAGAGACGTTCAGAATCTTCGGGTACGATCCGGCGGTTTCTCCGACCCTCGAGATGATTCTTCAACGTGTCCATCCGGAAGATGTACCGCTCGTACAACGGCAAATCGACCGCGCATCGATTGACGGAAAGGGCTTCGAGTTCGAGCATCGATTGCTGATGCCGGATGGATCTGTGAAATACGTCCATGTCGTCGCTCAAGCTGTACGGGACCAAAGAGGTCAGCTCGAATTCATTGGGGCGCTGATGGACGTCACCGCAGCCAAAAAAGCCGAGGAGGACCTGCGCAAGGCGCAGGCAGACCTCGCGCATGTAACGCGCGTGACCACGCTCGGCGAGATTGCCGCTTCGATCGCGCACGAAGTGAACCAACCGCTCACTGCCGTTGTCAGCAATGCTGAGGCCGCTCGTCGCTGGCTCGACTGCAACACTCCCAACGTGAATGAAGCGCGCAGCGCGGTAGAAAGCATCATCAAGAGCGGTCATCGGGCGGGCGAGATCACCCGGCGCGTCCGCGCACTGTTGAACAAGACCGACATTCAGAAAACGCCGCTCGACATCAATGACGTCGTTAACGAGGCCGGCGCTTTAGTCCGGCACGAACTCTTCAGCCAGCGGGTATTGCTGCGCATGGAGCTCGCGGCCGATTTGCCTCGGGTCAACGGCGATCGGATCCAGCTGCAGCAAGTTATCGTCAATCTCGTGATCAACGGCATCGAAGCGATGCAGCCGGTCACGGATCGGGCCCGCGAATTGGTGATCCAAACGCACCAGGACGAGGCGCACCAAGTGCTGATCGCGGTGAAGGACTGTGGTGTCGGCATCTTCGCAGAGAACGCGGAGCAGCTGTTCCAGGCATTTTTCACGACGAAATCCAGCGGCATGGGCATGGGACTTTCGATCTGCCGTTCCATCGTCGAAGCTCACGGGGGACGACTCTCGGCCTCCGGCAACGTCGGGCCGGGTGCGACGTTTCAATTCGCCCTGCCGCCGTACGGACAAGTTGCGTCATGATCACGCAGACATTCGCGGGCGCGCGCCGTGCCTGAAGCGCATGAGACAGTTATCGTGATCGACGACGACCCCGACGTACGGGAGGCTTTGGAAAGGCTTCTCCGATCAGTGGGCCTAGGCGCCAGTGCATATGGTTCCGTGTCTGAGTTCCTGAAAGCCGGGCGATCCGACGGTCCGACCTGCATGGTGCTCGATGTCAGGTTACCCGGCAAAAGCGGCCTGGAGTTCCAGCGTGAACTCGCGAGCGCCGGCCTTCATCTGCCGATTATCTTCATCACGGGACACGGCGACATTCCGATGTCTGTAGAAGCGATTAAGGGCGGCGCCATCGAGTTCCTGACCAAGCCGTTTCGCGATCAGGATCTGCTCAATGCAATCCAATCAGGACTCGAGCGGGATCGCACTCAACGCGCTAAGGAAAAGACCGTCGCCGAGCTCCGGGAGCGCTTCAAATCCCTGACTCAACGGGAGCGCGAAGTAATGGCACTCGTGGTTACCGGGCGCCTCAACAAGATGATTGCCAGCGAAATCCGTGTCAGCGAGATTACCGTGAAGGTTCACCGAGGTAACGTCATGCGAAAGATGGCGGCCGCGTCTTTGGCCGACCTAGTGCTGATGTCGGAGAAGTTGAAGGCCTCAAGCGAGACGCCGACCTAGGAGTTCGTCTGACTTGACGTTGCGCAGTTGCGGATTTGGGATGGCTTATGAAGCGACTTCTGGCGGTCCCGGTAAGGCGAAGGCGGCGCTTTAGCCATGTGCTTTCCCCTTCACGTGGCGCTC